>MDTG01277530.1_pt1 | contig 16627 bp, 14 predicted proteins | sample 811421 | NCBI WGS metagenome assembly MDTG01 (sample SAMN05326645, study PRJNA326480) | marine metagenome | isolation source: seawater | place: Pacific Ocean: South East | collected 2011
AACTCGCCGCTGGTGCAGTCCGGCATGAGCCCGCTCCGGCCGCCGACGCACACCACCGCGACGTCGGCCTGCCGCGCCGCCGCCACCGCCGCCTCGATGCCGGCCGCGTCGTCACCGGCGACGTCGCAGCCGGGCGCCCAGACCACCTCGGCGAATTCGGCCAGGGCCTCGCGCGGGGTGGCCATCTCCACGTAGTGGGGCCCGGGCTGGAAGTCGGCGGCGGCATCCGGGGCCGCCGCGTGGGCGCCCGGCGCCGCCGGAGCGATGGCGGCGTCCAGCTCGCCGCGGCGGTAGACGATCTCGGCATGGGCCGGGTAGTGATAGTCGCCGAGCAGCAGCCGGCGATCGTCCGCCGCCGGTCCGATCAGCGCCAGCCGGCATCCCCGGGCCAGCGGCAGCACGCCGTCGTTGGCCAGCAGCACCATGGACTGCTCGGCCAGGCTGCGCGCGTGCGACCGGGCCTCGGGGGTGTCGAAGGCCGCGCCGGCGCCGGCCTCGTCGACGTAGGGCTGCTCGAACAGGCCGAGCTCGAACTTGGCGCGCAGCACCCGGCGGACCGCGCCGTCCACCACGGCGGGATCCACCCGGCCTTCCTCCACCAGCCCCTTGAGCGGCTCGCCGAAGCAGTCGAGGGCGGGCAGCTCGACGTCCAGGCCCGCGGCGATCGCCTGGGCGGCGGCGTCGGCCTTGTCCCGGGCCACCCGGTGGTGGCGCACCAGCAGGTCGACGGCGTAATAGTCGGCGACCACCATGCCCTCGAAGCCCAGCTCGCCGCGCAGCAGGCCGTCGAGCAGCGCCGCCGAGCCGGCCGGCGCCTCGCCGTCGACGGCGCTGTAGCTGTTCATCACGGCGCGCAGCCCGGCCTCGCGGATGGCCGCGGCGAATGGCTCCGCGAACACCTCGCGCAGCTCCCGGGGGCCGATCTGCACCGGGGCGTGATTCATGCCGCCTTCCGGCAGGCCGTAGCCCAGAAAGTGCTTGGCCGTGGCGATGACGCCGCGGCCCAGGTCGGACCCCTGCAGCCCGCGGACGAAGGCCACGCCGAGCCGCCCGGCCAGATAGGGGTCCTCTCCGTAGGTTTCCTCCAGCCGCCCCCAGCGCGGGTCACGGGCGATGTCCAGCACCGGCGCCAGCGCCTGGCGGGCGCCGACGGCCAGCAGCTCCTCGCGGATGAACCCGGCCATGGTCCGCACGGCCTCCGGGTGCCAGGTGGCGGCCAGGCCGATGGCCTGGGGATACTGGGTCGCGCGCCGGGCGCAATAGCCCGCCAGCGCCTCCTCGTGAACGATGGCCGGGATGCCGAGTCGGGTGTCCTCCACCAGCACGCGCTGGATGGCGTTGGCGAAGGCCGCGCTGGCCGGGGGTTCGAGGGCCGTGGTGGCGCCGATCCGGGTCACCTGGCCGATGCCATGCTGCAGCAGGCGCGCGGCCGCCTCGGGGTCGAACCCGCCGGACCCGACCAGATCGCTCGACCACACGCCGCCGAGCTGGGCCAGCTTCTCGTCGAGGGTCATGCGCCCCAGCAGATCCTTCACCCGCGCGTCGACGTCCCGCGCCGGATCCCGGTAGGGGGCGCGGGCCGTCATCCGCCGGCCGCCCCGCCATCCGGGCGATAGCTGTCGCGCAGCGTGACCGTGCGGTTGAACACGCCGGAATCGACGGCGTCCTTGCAGAAGTAGCCGATGCGCTCGAACTGGAAGCGCTGCTGGTCGCTGGCGACGATGGCCGGCTCCACCAGCCCCTGCAGCTCCGTCAGGGAGTCCGGGTTGAGATCCTCGCGCAGCGTGTCGCCACCGGGCTGCGGCACCTGGAACAGCCGGTCGTAGACGCGCACCGGCGCCGCGACGGCGTGGGCCGCGTCGACCCAGTGAACGACGCCCTTGGTCTTGATGCCGCTGGTGTCCTCGCCGCTCTTCGACTCGGGCAGATAGCGGCAGCGGAGCTCGACCACCTCGCCCGCGTCGTCCTTGATCACCTCCTCCACCTCGATGATGTAGGCGTAGCGCAGCCGCACGGGCTGGTCGGGCGTCAGACGCTTGTACTTGCGCGGCGGCACCTCGGCGAAGTCGTCGCGCTCGATGAACAGGCGGGGGCCGAACGGCATGTCCCGCTCGCCGAGCTCGGGCCGCTGCGGATGCCAGGGCGCCGACAGGGTCTCGCCGTCCCCGGGGTAGTTGGTGATGGTGACCGGCAGCGGGTCCAGCACCGCCATGCCCCGGGGCGCGGTCGCCTCGAGGTCCTGACGGATGCAGAACTCCAGCAGGCTCATCTCCACCAGGTTGTCCTGCTTGGTGACGCCGATCCGGCGGCAGAAGTCGCGGATCGCCCCGGGGGTGACGCCGCGCCGGCGCAGCCCGGCGATGGTGGGCATGCGCGGGTCGTCCCAGCCGCTCACCAGGCCCTCCACGACCAGCCGGTTCAGCAGCCGCTTCGACATCACCGTGTATTCCAGCCCCAGCCGGGAGAACTCGATCTGCGGGGGATGGAAGTTGACGTTGATGTTGTCGAGCACCCAGTCGTAGAGCGGGCGATGATCCTCGAACTCCAGGGTGCACAGCGAGTGGGTCACGCCTTCGAGGGCGTCGCAGATGCAGTGGGTGTAGTCGTACATGGGGTAGATGCACCAGGCGTCGCCCGTGCGGAAGTGGTGCGCGTGGCGGATCCGGTACAGCACCGGATCGCGCAGGTTGATGTTGGGCGACGCCATGTCGATCTTCGCCCGCAGCACGTGCTCGCCGTCGGCGAACTCCCCGGCCCGCATGCGCCGGAACAGGTCCAGATTCTCGTCGACGCTGCGATTGCGGTAGGGGCTCTCGGTGCCGGGCTCGGTGAGCGTGCCCCGGGTGGCCCGGATGTCTTCGTTCGACTGGCTGTCGACGTAGGCCTTGCCCGCCGCGATCAGTTCCTCCGCGAACTGATAGAGTTGCTCGAAATAGTCCGAGGCGTGGGTCAACCGGTCGTCCCAGGAGAAGCCCAGCCAGGCCACGTCCCGGGCGATGGCGTCGGTGTACTCCTCGTTCTCCTTGAGCGGATTGGTATCGTCGAAGCGCAGATAGGTGACGCCGCCGAACTCCTCGGCCACGCCGAAGTTGAGGCAGATCGACTTGGCGTGGCCGATGTGCAGGTAGCCGTTCGGCTCCGGCGGGAAACGCGTCACCACGCCCCCGGTCACGACCCCCTCGTCGATGTCCCGGACGATTCGCTGACGGATGAAGTCTTTCGGCTCCTGATTCATGCGGACGGCTGCGCTCTGGTGATGCAATGCGGCATTCTAATGTACGCGGACACGGTTCGCAGGGTCCGGGGAGGCCGCCGGAGCCGCGTCAGGGGGCGGCCCGGCCGCGTACAATGGCGGCTGGTCCCATCCGGAGCACGCTTTGCCGACCCGGCTCGTCCATGGCATCGGAATCGCCGCCCTGCTCGCCGGCCTGGCCTGGTGGCTCGGCGATCACACGGAGCCGGCGCTGGAGAGCGCCGCGGCGCTGCGCGGCGAGCGCTGGTACCGGCTGATGCTCGACGACCGGCACGTCGGCTACCTCCACACCCGCACCGACCGCGACCGGCTCGGCCGCTGGCGCTTCGCCAGCGACCTGCGCTTCGCCCTGACCCGGGGCAACACCGTGCGCATCGACGAGCAGCTCGTGTTCGCGGCCGAGCCGCCCTACCGGCTGCTGTCCGCGGCGCAGGTCAATCACCGCTCCGGCGAGCGCGAGGCCGTGCGCATCGAACGGTCGGCCCAGGGCTACCGGCTGGACACCGGGGACGGCGGCGGAGGGACGCGGGCCCTCGAGCTGGCGTTCACCCTCGGCGACTACCTGGGCTTCGAGAGCTGGCTGCGGGAGCGGGCGCCCCTCGCCGGCGCGACCGTGTCGTCGGCGGCGCTGGATTTCGCCCGGCGGCAGGTCGTGCCGCGCCAGTTCCGCGTGGTCGGGCGCAACGCCACCGGCTACGAGCTGGAGAACGCCGCGCCCTTCGACGCCACGCGCATCCAGCTCGACGAGCGCCTGCGGCCCGTCGCCATGACCCTGTCCGGCCTGTTCGAGCTCGAGCTCACCAGCCGCAGGCTGGCGCTGGCGCCCCGGACCGCCCTGCAGGCGGCCAGCTACTTCGTGCCCGCCGACCGTCCGCTGCCCCGGCATACCGAGGTGGGCGCGCTGACCCTCGAGGTTCGCGGCGCCGACGCGGCGGCGCTGTGGCCCCGGCTCGCCCGCGCCGGCGGTCTGCTGGAGATCGAGGCAGGTCTGCTGAGCCGCGACGCCGGCGCACCGGCCGGCGGCCGCGACGACCTGGCGGAGACCGCGGACCACCCCGTGCAGGACCCGCGCATCCGCGCCCTCGCCCGGCAGGCGGCCGGGGACGCCGCCGACGGGCCGGCACGGCTCGCCGCCCTGACCCGGTTCGTCAACGGCTACCTGCGCTACGAGGGGACCCCGGTGCGGCGCCACGTGCTGCGGCTGCTCGACGAGCCCGCCGGCGACTGCACCGAGTTCGCCGACCTGCTGACCACCCTGGCGCGCAGCCTCGGCATGCCGGCCCGGACCGTGTTCGGACTGGCCTACGGCGACGGCACGCCGCCGGCATTCCGGTTCCACGCCTGGAACGAGGTGGAGGTGGACGGCCGCTGGCAGCCCGTGGACCCGACCTGGAACCAGCTCCGCACGGACGCCACCCACATCCCGCTGCCCGCCGATTCCGGCGAGGCCCTGGATCTGCTGACCGGCGGCTCGACCCTGAGCTTCCTGATCCGCGACGTCGCCTACGTCCAGTAGCCCGCTGGCCGCAGTCCGCCGACCGCAGCCCGCTGGCAGCAACCCACTAGGGCGCCGCGTCGACGGAGGCCGCCCGGCCCGCGGCCGCCCCCGGCTGCCGCAGCAGCCCCTCCTGGGTCACGGAGGCCACCAGGCTCCCGTCCCGGGCGAAGAACTCCGCGTGCACCAGGCCCCGGGCGCCCTGCGCCGCGCTGGTCCGCTTGTGGAACAGCAGCCAGTCGTCCATCGGCACGGGGCGATGGAACCACAGCGCGTGGTCCAGGCTGGCCATCTGCAGCGCGTCCCGGCGCACGCTGTCCATGTGGGGCAGGACCGCCGTCGACACCAGGCCCATGTCCGAGGCATAGGCGAGCAGCGCGTGGGCCAGCGCGTCGTCGTCCGACGCGAGATCGGCGGGGTCGCCGGCGAAACGGATCCACACCGGGTTCCAGAAGCGGTTGAGATGCCAGGCCTCGCTGGCGAGGGGAAACACCGAGCGCATCTCGAACGGCCGCGGCCGCCCCGCCATGGGGCTCAGCGACGGATCTCGCCCGGTCAGCCGCGCCACCACGGCCATGTCGTCCTCGAGTTCCTCCGGCGGCGGCACGTTGGGCATCGGGTGCGCGTGCTCGAAGCCCGGCTCCGGGAGCTGGAACGACACGTCCATGCTGAAGATCGCCTGGCCCTGCTGAATGGCGACCACCCGGCGCGTGGTGAAGCTGCGCCCGTCGCGGATCCGTTCCACCTCGTAGAGCACCGGGCGGCCGGAGTTGCCCGCCCGCATGAAGTAGGCCCTCAGCGAGTGCGGCACCCGCCCCTGGACGGTATGGCACGCGGCCCGCAGGGACTGGGCGAGCACCTGCCCGCCGAACAGCCGCATGCCCTGCCGCGACTCGTTCTGGCCGCGATACAGGTTCTGCTCGATGGCTTCCAGCTCGAGGATGTTCAGCAGCCGCGCCGCGCGTGCACGGCACGCCTGCGCGTGGTCCGGAGATTCGTCGCTGTTCATGGGGCCGTCGTGACTGGTGCAAAGCCGTAGTCTAACGGCGTTCTCCGCGCCAGGCATCGACGCCCGCCCGGCATAGTGCGACCATCGGCCGATTCAACCCCAGGGAGCACAGCCATGCAGAGCCAGGAAGTCCGCCTCAAGCGCCGCCCCGTCGGCATGCCCGACGCCGACGATTTCGAGGTCGTCACCGTCGACCTGCCCGATCCGGAGGCGGGCGAGATCCAGGTCCGGAACCTGTGCATGAGCGTGGACCCCTACATGCGCGGCCGCATGGTGGACCGCAAGTCCTACGTGCCCCCGTTCCAGGTCGGCGAGGCGCTCACCGGCGGCGCCATCGGCCGGATCGTCAAGTCCGCCCATCCCGAGTATCCCGAGGGCGAGATCGTCGAGAGCCACCTGGGCTGGCGCGAGGGCTTCACCGTCGCCGCCGGGCAGACCCGCCGGATCGGCGAGCTGTCCGCGCCGCCGTCCGCCTATCTCGGCGTGCTGGGCATGCCGGGCATGACGGCCTACGTGGGCCTGTTCGGCGCCGCCTCACTGAAGGACAAGGAGACCGTGTTCGTGTCGGGCGCCGCAGGCGCCGTCGGCAGCATCGCCGGCCAGATCGCGCGCATCCGCGGATTCCGGGTAGTCGGCAGCGCCGGCAGCGCCGACAAGGTCGCCTGGCTGACCGGCGAGCTCGGCTTCGACCATGCCTTCGACTATCACGACGGCCGCCTGCTGGACCATCTGCGCGAAGGCGCGCCCGACGGGCTCGACGTCTACTTCGACAACGTCGGCGGGGACCACCTCGAAGCGGCGCTGTTCCACATGCGGCCGTTCGGCAGGATCGCGCTGTGCGGGGCGATCTCCCAGTACAACGCCACGGAGCCCGTCCCGGGGCCGAGCAATCTGGTGATGGCCATCGGCCTCGGCCTGACCCTGCGGGGCTTCATCGTCTCCCACTTCGACCACATGGCCGACGACTTCCGCCGCGACATGACCGCCTGGGTCAACGCCGGCGAGATCAGCTACCGCGAAACGGTGTACGACGGCATCGACAAGGCCGCCGACGCGTTCATCGGCTTGTTCACAGGGGCCAACGTCGGCAAGATGATCGTGCGCCTGGCGGATTGACGGGTCGGGAACGTTGATCTATTGATCACCAGGGCGTATATTCCCGCCCGCTGACTCAGCACGCAGACCCCAGGACGGTGCAATGTCGATCATGAAGCACACAGCAATCTGGCAATGGAAGATCCGGCCCCTGGCCGTGATCGCGCCGTTTGCCTCCGCTGGTGCCGACCGTGACGGCATCGACGTCGGAGGCTATTCAGGCTTCCGGTGAGCCCGTCCCCGAGCTAGCAGACCGCACACTCGAAGACCCGCTCACCACCCGAGCGGGTCTTTTCGTTTCAGCCCAGCCAGAAATCGTTCTCTCCCGCTCGTAGTCCCTCCTCGCAGGGAACTTTGCACAACGGCGCCGCCGAACGGGGCGCACGAACGGGATACGCAACGATGAACACGAACCACAGCACACTGTGGCGGATCACCCGGGGGCAGCGGCTTCGTTACCTCTACGCCATTCTCGCGATGGCGGGCACCAACACCTTCATGTTCGGCGCGCCGCTGGTCGCCAAGTACGCCATCGACGTGGTGGTGGAGAAGGACCTGTCGCTGGCCGCGCCGGGGCTGGACCTGCTCGCCCGCGGCCTCGGCGGCGCCGATCCCTTTCTGACCTATCTGTCGGTGTCCGCCGCCGCGGCCGTGCTGTTCACCGGCCTGGGCGGCCTGTGCCTGTATGCCCGCGGCCGCTTCGCAGCGCTGGCCTCCGAGGCCATCGTGCGGCGGGTCCGCGAGGCCATGTACCGCCGCCTGCACCATCTGCAGGCCGGCTACTACGACGGCGCCGACACCGGCGACCTGGTGCAGCGCGCCAGCTCCGACGTCGAGACCCTGCGGGTGTTTCTCGCCAGCGACGTGGTGGAGATCGGCCGCGCGGTGATGCTGGTGGCCTGCGTGACGCCGATTCTGTTCTGGATGGATGCCCGGCTGGCCTGGCTGTCGCTGTGCCTGATGCCGCTGCTGACCATCAGCGCCTACCTGTTCTTCACCCGGGTGAAGCGCGTGTTCCAGGAAACGGACGAGGCGGAGGCCGCGATGACCGCGACCCTGCAGGAGAACCTGACGGGCATCCGGGTGGTCCGCGCCTTCGCCCGGCAGCGCTACGAGATCGACAAGTTCGCCGCCCGCAACGCGGCATTCCGGGACCACAATCACCGGCTGATCAAGCTCATGGGCCTCTACTGGAGCACCAGCGACCTGCTGGCGATGAGCCAGGTCGGCATCGTGCTGTTCGCCGGCGCCGGCTACCTGATGAGCGGCACCATGACGGTCGGAACGCTGTTCGCCTTCATGACCTACGTGGCGATGGTGATCTGGCCGGTGCGCCAGCTCGGCCGGGTGCTGACCGACACCGGCAAGGCCGTGGTGAGCCTCGGGCGCATCAACGAGATCCTCAACGAGACCGAGGAGTCCCGGGAGCCGGCTCCGGAGCAGCCCCGGGCGCGGGGCGAGCTGCACTTCGAGCACGTCGACTTCGCCTACGAACCCGGCCGTCCGGTGCTGCGCGACATATCACTGCACGTGCCCGCCGGGCAGACGCTGGCCATCGTCGGCCCGCCCGGATCGGGCAAGTCGACCCTGGTCCGCCTGCTGCTGCGGCTCTACGAGCACGAGCAGGGCAGCATCCGGCTCGACGGGGTGGAGATCACCGCGCTCAATCGTCAGTGGCTGCGCCGGCAGATCGGCGTGGTGCTGCAGGAGCCGTTCCTGTACTCGCGCAGCATCCGGGCCAATCTCGGCGTCGGCCGCCCGGACGCCGGCGAGCGGGAGCTGCTGGCAGCCTGCGAGGAGGCCGCCATCCGCGACTCCATCGAGCGCTTTCCGACCGGCTTCGAGGCGATGGTGGGCGAGCGCGGGGTCACGCTGTCGGGCGGTCAGCGGCAGCGCCTCGCACTGGCCCGGGCCCTGCTGAAGGACCCGCCGGTGCTGGTGCTCGACGATTCCCTCTCGGCCGTCGACACCGGCACCGAGGCGAAGATTCTGGCCGCGCTGCGGCGCCGCAAGGGCCGCCAGACGACCCTGATCATCGCCCACCGGCTGTCGTCGGTGATGCACGCGGACCGGATCGTCGTGCTCGACGAGGGACGGATCGTCCAGCTCGGCGACCATGCCACGCTCGCCGCCCGGCCTGGTCCGTACCAGCGCCTGTGCGACATCCAGGGCGCCCTCGACGCCGCCATCCAGCGGGACGTCGACGCCTCCGGGGCAGCCAGTTGAGCCGGCGCCCCGGGGCGGCGGCAGGAGAACATCGATGAGTCACTACGACGACGAAAACTATCAGGACGGCTTCGACGACGAGGCGCTGGCGGCCGAGGTCCGCACGGACCTGTGGCGGAAGCTGTTCGCCTATGCCAGGCGCTATCCCCGGGAGCTCGCCGGCCTGGGCGGCTGCGCCTTCGTGACGGCCGGCGTGGAGGTCACCTACCCGCTGATCACCAGAAGCGTGGTCGATCATGTCGCCGCCAACGGCCTGGACGCCGAGCTGTGGCCGTGGATGGCCGCCTACGCGGTGTGCACGGCGATCCTGGCGGCCGGCATCGGCACCTTCATCTGGCTGGGGGGCAAAATCCGCACCCACGTCAGCCACGACATCCGCCAGGCCGGTTTCGAGAACCTGCAGCGCCTGTCGTTCTCGTTTTACGACTACCGCCCGGTGGGCTGGTTGATGGCCCGCATGACGTCGGACTGCGAGCGCCTGTCGAACATCCTGGCCTGGGGATTTCTGGATCTGGTCTGGGGTTCGACGATGATGCTGGGCATCGCCGCGGCCATGCTGGTGATGAACGCCAAGCTGGCGCTGGTGGTGCTGGCGGTGATCCCGCTGCTGGCCTGGGTATCGGGGCGTTTCCAGCGCCGCATCCTGACCAGCGCCCGGCGCGTGCGGGCGACCAACTCGCGCATCACCGCAGCCTACAACGAGGCCATCATGGGCGTGCTGACCAGCAAGGCGTTCGTCCGGGAGCACGCCAACCAGGACGAGTTCGGCGAGCTCACCGACCGGATGTACGGCTCCTCCGTGATGAACCTGACCCAGACCGCGATCTTCGTGCCGATCGTGCTGACCCTCGCCAGCCTGGCCACCGGCCTGGCGCTGGCCGTCGGCGGGTTCGACCTGCTCGGCGGCGCGATCAGCGCCGGCACGCTGGTCGCCTTCATGGCGTACACCCGGCACTTCTTCGACCCCATCGAGGAGCTCGGCCACTGGTTCGCCGAGATGCAGATGGCCCAGGCATCGGCGGAGCGCATCCTGTCGCTGATCGAGGCCGAGCCCGACATCGTCGACTCGGCGGAGGTCCAACCGCGCCGCGCCGGAGCGGCAGATCGGTCAAACCGGACTGCCGGCGCCGACCGGATCGAGCGCATCGAGCTCGACGGCGTGCACTTCGCCTACCAGCCGGGCCGGCCGGTCCTCGAGGACATCGACCTGACGGTGCACCGCGGCGAGACCATCGCCATCGTCGGACCGACGGGCGGCGGCAAGAGCACGCTGGTGAACCTGATCTGCCGGTTCTACGAGCCGACGGCCGGCCGGGTCCTCATCGACGGCGTCGACTACCGCCAGCGGAGCCTGCACTGGCTGCAGTCGAATCTCGGCATGGTGCTGCAGAGCGCCCACGTGTTCAGCGGCTCCATTCTCGAGAACATCCGCTACGGGCGCCTCGAGGCGAGCGACGACGAGGTCCGCGAGGCGGCCAGGATGGCCGGCGCCCACGACTTCATCGAGCAGATGGAGGACGGCTACGCCACCGCGGTGGGCGAAGGCGGCGGCCGGCTGTCCGCCGGGCAGAAGCAGCTCGTGTCCTTCGCCCGCGCGATCCTGGCCGATCCGCAGATCCTGGTCATGGACGAGGCCACGTCGTCGGTGGACACCGAAACGGAGCAGCGCATCCAGCAGGGGCTGAACCGGGTGCTGGAAGGGCGCATCGCCTTCGTGATCGCCCACCGGCTGTCGACCATCCGCAACGCCGACCGGATCGTCGTGGTCGAAGGCGGCCGGATCACCGAATCCGGCAGTCACGCGGCGCTGATGGCCCGGCGCGGCCACTACTACGAGCTGTACCGCCAGCAGAGCCTGCAGCAGGCGAGCAGCGCGCTGGTCACGGGCGGCGCCCGGACGGCGTGAGGGCAGCGGGGCGGGCGGTCAGTCGCCGACCGCCCCGGTGCCGGAGGCGTCCAGCCAGGCTTCGGCCTCGGCCAGGATCCGCAGCACGCAGATCCGGTTGCCGGCGTCGACCTGGCTCAGCTCGTAGAGCCTGGCCAGCCCGAAGACGAGGTCGGTGGGCGCCACGATGGCGACCCGCATCCCGGCACCGTGAGCGGGCGCCGAAGCCGTCGCCGCGGAAAAGTCGCGGATCTCGTCCGCGGTCAGGTCCAGCTCGGAAACGTCGCCGACGTCGAAGACCTCGGACAGGTCCGGCCGGAAATCGGGGTGAGCGGTCAGCGCCTCGTAGTACGCCCGCAGCGTGTCGCGGCACAGGCGCCCCGACAGACGGGAGCGGATCCGGCGGCGTTCCGGATCGATGGTGATCTCGACAGGCAAACGTTCCTCCTGGAACGGTGATTCCGATGGCGGCGGGCACTCGTTGTGCCACGCACAAAGGGGGCGCGGACTATACCGGCGGCGCCGGAGGACTTCCAGCCCGGCCCTGCCCTGTCCGACAACATGCCGTTCGACACCGTGTCATGGCCGAACCCCCGGAACCGCCCGCCGCGGCCTCACAGCGGACGGCGCAGGGCACTGTAGCCGGGATGCGGATCCAGGTAGGTCTGCTTCGCCACGTACTCGTCCGGATGTTCCCGGAGATGGTGCTTGATGAGCGTGATCGGCGCGAGCAGCGGCAGCTCGCCGCGCCGGTAGGCGTGGATGAGGGCGTCGAGCTCCTGACGGGCGGCGCCGTCGAGCTGGCGCTTGAAGTAGCCCTGCAGGTGGGACAGCACGTTGGCGTGCCCGCGCCGGCCCGCCGGATTGGCGAGCCCCGCCATCAGCAGCGAGAAGTAGGCCCGGGCCTTGCCCGGCGGGTCTTCCTTCAGATCGGCCAGCAGCCGGCCGGCGCGCTCGTAGTGGGACACGCTGTGGGCCATCAGCAGATACTTGTAGCGGCTGTGGAACTCGACCAGACGCCCGGCGGTGATCCCCGCCCGCTGCAGCGCCTGCCAGTGCGCATGGGCGAACACCCGGGTCACGAAGTTCTCCCGCAGCACCGGATCGTGCAGCCGGCCGTTCTCCTCCGCCGGCAGATCCGGCCGGCCTTCGGTCACCGCCGCCGCATAGGCGCCGCGCCCCTGCATGGCGGGCGCGCCGGTGACCCGATCGCCGTCCACCGGATACACCTTGACCCGGAACAGGCCGCAGCTCGGCGACCCCTTCATGAACACGTAGCCGGCGACGTCCCCCAGGGCCTCGACCTGGGTCCGGCCGTACTCGCGCAACGCCTCGGTGACGTCCCGGGAGGGGTCCTTGACGCCCACCACGCGCGGGCTGCCGGCATCGCCGACCAGGCGGATGGGCTCCCGGGGCGTGCCGAGGCCGATGGCGACCTCGGGGCAGATGCCCCGGTACTCGAACAGTCCGGACAGGACGGCGTGCGGATAGGAAGACCGGGCCCCGCTGCCGTCATAGCGGACCTCGCTGCCCAGCAGGCACTCGCTGACCGCGACCGGCAGCGGCGGCTCCGGACGCGCCGGGAACGACGGGTCGTTCAGCCGCCGGCGCGCCGCGTCAGCCACGGGTGGCGATGAACGCCCACAGACCGTCGGCGCCGCCGGCGGCGAGGTGCCGGCCGAGGCGGCGCTGCCAGTGGGTCTCGTTGCCGAACTCGTCCCGCCAGGCCCAGGCCCGCCGGGTGAAGTGGTGAAGCTGATGCTCGTGGGTGAAGCCCATCGCCCCGTGAACCTGATGGGCGATCTCGGCGACCACGCCGGCGGCCTCGCCGACCCGGGCCTTGGCGACCGCCACCTCGAGCTCCAGCCGGTCGCCGTCCAGGGCGTCCACCGCGGCGTCCGCCGCCCGGCCGGCGGCGGCGACCTCGCCGGCCATCACCGCCAGGCTGTGCTGAATCGCCTGGAACCTCGAGATCGCCCGGCCGAACTGCTCCCGTTCGCCGGCGTACTGCAGGGTCAGCTCCAGCACCCGCGCCAGGCAGCCCGCCGACGCCACGGCCCGGGCCAGCGCGAGATAGGCGTAGGCGGGCTCCAGCAGCGGCAGCCATTCGGCTCCGTCGGGCAGCGCCACGGCGTCACGGGGCTCGCCCGCCAGGTTCGCGCCCTCGCGGACCTGAACGCCCTCGCCCAGCTCGACCACCACGCAGGCTCCACGCTCCGCGTCCAGGCCGAGAATCCGGTCCGCGGCGCGGCCCCAGGGCGCGTCGACGATCCAGCCGTCCTGCACCTGGCCGATGGTGGCCAGGCCGTCGCTGCCCGCCAGCCAGCGGTTCGCCAGCAGGGTCTCCGCCAGCGGCAGCGGCAGGGCGTGCCGCCCGGCGATGCCGACCACGGCGAAGGCGTCGCCGAGGGACACGCCGCTGTCCGGCATGGCGAGCTGATGGAAGCCGCTCTCCGCCACCGTGTTCCACAGGGCCGAGGGAAAGGCGCCATCCTCCGCGGCGTCCAGCATCGCCTTGTCGCACAGATCCGCGAACATCCGCTCCGCGGCATCGGTCAGCATGGTGTCGGTCATCAGCGCAGCCCCAGTCCGCGGGCGATCACACCCCGGAGAATCTCCCGGGTACCGCCTCGAATGGTGAATGACGGCGACAGCAGCAGTGTGTCGCGCAGGCTCTCACGGAAGCGCCCGAAGCGCGCCGCGGCGGCGATTGAGTCGTCGGCCGCCAGCCGGGCGATCTCCGGCAGCAGCTTCTCGAAGTCGTTGCCGAGCCCCTTGACCAGCGCCGCCTCGACCTCCGGGCTCTTGCCGCCCTCCAGCATGCCGGCCACGGAGATCGACATGCGCCGCAGGGTCGCGATGTGCGCGGCGATGCGGCCGATGGCCGCGGCCAGCGCCGGCTCGGGATCGGGGCCCGCCGCCCGCACCAGCTCGACGAACACACGGAAACCCGACAGGAACCGCTCGGGACCGCTGCGCTCGTAGGCGAGCTCGCTGGTGACCTGCTTCCAGCCGTTGCCCGGCTCGCCGACGACCCGGTCCTCGGGCACCAGCACGTCCTCGAACACCACCTCGTTGAAGTCCTCGCCGCCAGCCATGTTGCGGATCGGCCGGATGTTCACGCCGTCCTTGTGGAGGTCGACGATGATCTGTGAGAAACCGGCGTGCCGGTTCTCCGAGGGCGGCTCGGTGCGCACCAGGGCGATCATGAAATGGTTGCGGTGGGCGTCCGTGGACCACAGCTTGGTGCCGTTGATCAGCCAGCCGCCTTCGACCCGCTCGGCGCGGGTCCGCACCGAGGCCAGATCCGATCCGGAGTTGGGCTCGCTCATGCCGATCGAGAAGTAGCTCTCGCCCCGGGCGATGGGCGGCAGGTAGCGGGCCTTCTGCTCGTCAGTGCCCACCCCGAGGATGAGGTTGCCGCTCTGGCGGTCAGCGATCCAGTGGGCGCTGACCGGCGCGCCGGCGGCGAGCAGCTCCTCGGTGACCACGTAGCGGTCGAAGAAGCTGCGCTCGCTGCCGCCGTACTGCTTCGGCCAGGTCATGCCGATCCAGCCCTGACTGCCCAGCTTGCGGGAGAACGCCGGATCGTGGCCGGTGGAGAAATCGGAGTTGGGCCGCTCCAGATGCTCCGCGTTGTCGGCGAGGAATTGGCGGACGTCCCGGCGCAGGCTCTCCGTTTCCTCGGGCAGGGTGACTCGATCGAACTGCAGCACGTGCCACGGGTCCCGTGAAGTTGAGGATCGGCTAAATTACTGACAGCCCCAGTCCTTTGCAAACCGGCGTGGCCCGCCGGCCCGGCGCGCCGTTGTGGCCCGCCCGGCGCCTCCGTACACTGCACTCACCCGCCGTCCGGAGCCGATCCGTGGACTCGACGCCCGATTCCGACCAGAAGCCGTCCTATCTCGGGCTGCTGAACGCCATCGTGCTCGCCGAACGCCGCGGCCACGCCGTGCTGGACGCCTGGCGCTGGGCCACACCGCTGCCGGCCCTGGCCGACACCCTGAACGTGGTCGCGATCCGGGAGCAGGCCCATGCCGCCGAGTTCACCAAGCGCCTCTGCGAGCTCGGCTACGGCGTGCGCGAGCGCCCCAGCGCGACCTTCGAGGCCGACCTGGCGCTGGCCCGTTCCGGCGCCCCGGACGCGGACAAGTTCCGCTGCATCCTGGGCTACGGCGACCCGGAGGAGGCGAGCCGGCCCGATCCCCTCGCGGCGCTGTTCGCCGACCGGACCATCGACCCCGTCACCGGCGCCCTGCTCGGCCGCTTCATCGCCGAGGAGCGGGACAGCGAGCGGCGCCTGCGGGCGGCCTGGCGCGGGCTCCCGGCGAGCGGCGACCCCGCCGGCGGAACCGACGACGACCTGCTGTCGGAGGTCGCCGAGCGGATCGACCGGCTGACCGCCACCCTGGAGGAACTGAAACGCCTGCGGCGCTGAGCCGGCGCCGCCGACCCGCCATGACGTCCACGGAGCTACATCGCCGCCTGGATGCCCAGTTCGCCCCCGTCATGGACGACCTCGCCGCGCGCGCGGCCGTCACCGACCACATGCTCGACCGCGACATCTACCGCATCCTGGTGGCCACCCTGTGGGTGAACGTCGTGCTGGCCCCGGAGGACGCCGGGCTCGAAGAGCGCCAGCTCGAGACGCTGCACGACGTCATCAACGCCCGCATCGAGCCGGTGCTCGGCGCCGGCGAGTCCCTGCGGAGCTGTTTCCGCTACCTGAACGGCCGGGACGGCGAACGGGCCATGAAGGAAGCGCGGCTGCCGCCGAACCATCGGGACATGCTGCTGTACTTCGCGTCGATCATCCTCGACCCCGAGGGCCACCGGCGCTGGATGGACGCCATCAGGAACGACCCCAGACGCTGACCACCACCTGTCGCTCGCTGCGGTGGTGCCGGTGCTCCCACAGGAAGATCCCCTGCCAGGTGCCGAGGGCCATGACGCCGCCCATCAGCGGCACGGACAGGCTGGTGGCCGTCAATGCGCCCTTGATGTGCGCCGGCATGTCGTCGGGCCCCTCGGCGGTGTGGGTGTACAGGGCGTCCTGCTCGGGCACCAGGCGGTTCAGCCAGTTCTCCAGGTCCCGCTGCACCGCCGGGTCGGCGTTCTCCTGAATGATCAGGCTGGCGGAGGTGTGGCGCACGAAAACCGTGACGAGGCCCTCGGTTGTGCCCGTCTCCGCGACCGCGTCGGCCACCGCATCGGCAACTTTGTGCGTGATGTCATAGAGCCCCTGGCCGCCGACGGATAGCTTGAGCGTAAAGTTCATGGACGATCTTGCGCTGGCCTCGCCGCAGCATAGCGAGACCGGCGCGACCCGGACAACAGTGGTCGGAAACAGCTCTCCCCAACGACGGTGCGGGCGGTCGATGGACCGTCGGCCGATGGATCGGCCGACGGCGGCGCGTGCCGTCGTGGCCGCGGTCCTCGGCATGCTCGCGCCCGCCGTCCACGCGGCCGCCGGGATCGCCCTGCCGGCCGGGCGCACCACGCTGCCGCTGATCGGGCTGCAGGTCCCCACGCCCGCCCTCTGGGCCGCCGCCGGCGGCGCTGCCCTGCCCGCCCTGTGGTGGTTCATGCGCCGCCGCCGGAATCGGCCCGGTACCGGCGCAGACGACGAGCCGGCCGGCGAAGATCTGCCCGCCGCGGCCGCCG
>MDTG01158937.1_pt1 | contig 16625 bp, 19 predicted proteins | sample 811421 | NCBI WGS metagenome assembly MDTG01 (sample SAMN05326645, study PRJNA326480) | marine metagenome | isolation source: seawater | place: Pacific Ocean: South East | collected 2011
TCTTATATAGTTTCTAATTGAAGTTCTAGCTTTTACAGATATAACAAAATTTAACCATGCTGGATCAGGTTTAGATTTTACTGAATTTTTAATTACTATCCTCTGTCCATTTTTAAGAATTGTATTTGGAGGTTTAGTCTCTCCATCGACTTTTCCAGATAAATATTTGTTTCCTACATCGGTATGAATGGAATATGCGAAATCAATTAATGTAGATTTTTTTGGGAGTTCAATAATTTCCCCTTTAGATGAAAATACGTATACTTTTCCAGGATTTAAATCTTGCTTTATGCTTCCAAGAAACTCCGTAGGATTTCCTGATTGCTTTTGTATATCGAGGAGATTGTTAAGCCATTGTTGTTCTCTTGATAGCTTGCTTATCGAGGATTTTGTTTTATAAAACCAATGAGCTGCAATACCAGACTGAGCGAGTTTGTCCATGTCATAAGTTCTTATTTGAAATTCCATAGGTAAATTATGCGGTCCAAGGACAGCAGTATGAAGTGATTGATAACCATTCGATTTCGGAATTGCGATATAGTCTTTAAATCTTCCTGGAATAGGCTTATATAAATTATGAATGCATCCTAATGCACGATAACAAAGATCGACAGACTCGGTCATTATTCTGACGCCAAAGATATCATGAATTTGTGAAAATTTTAGTTCCTTCGATTTCATTTTTTTATAAATCCCGTAAGCATGTTTCTCTCTTGCTTTAGTTTGTCCTTTGATGGATTCTGTATTAAGTTTTTTTGTAACTTCACTTTGAATCTTGTTCATTAAGAGTTTCCTGTTGCCTCTAGCCTTATCAATATTTGCAGAGAGTATAGAGTGACGCAGAGGGTAATATGTTTGAAAAGATAAATTTTCAAGCTCAATTGATAAACTATGTATACCTAATCTTAGTGCAAGAGGTGCATATATTTCCAGTGTCTCTCTCGCTATTCTTTTTGCCTTAGGTTTTTTTAGAACATTTATAGTTGTTAAATTATGTCTTCTGTCAGCTAGTTTTATTAACAAAACCCTGATGTCATTACTCATTGCTAATATCATTTTTCGTAAATTAGCAGCATCAGCCTCTTCTTTTGAATTGAAATTAATTTTGTCTAATTTACTTACGCCATCAACAAGTTCTGTAATTTTTTTTCCAAACTTTTCCTCTAAATCTTCCAAACTTATGTTTGTATCTTCTACAACATCATGCAGTATGGCTGCCATTATAGTCTCATGATCAAGTTCATATTCTGCAAGATAAGCAGCTGCATCTAATGGATGAGTAATATAATTCTCACCAGAATGCCTTTTTTGACCATGATGGGCGTGTTTTGCCGTTTCAAAGGCTTTTTCGATTTTTTTTATCTGGTAGGAATTAAGATATTTTTGAAGTTTCTTTTTGAAACTAACGAATACGATATCTTCAATATTCTTTGTTTTACTAGGAATAGCCATATACCTAGAATAAGATTTTTAAAGTGTTTTGTCTTCTGTATTTTCAGGTGATTGAGTAGGAGATTCTTCTATCGTAGCATCTACAACATCATCTGAATCGGTTGTACTGCTAATTTCATCTTGAGAAATTTGTTTAGTTTCTGCGGCGATATCTGCGATAGCTTCCTCTTCTGCAATAGCATCTGAGAGCTGATCTTCAATTTGTTGTTTCCTTCTGGTCTCAAAATAAGTCATATCTATAAGGCCTTCAGCTATCTCTTTTAATGCTACAACACTGGGCTTTCCATGATAGTCAAGTTTAGGCTCTGAACCATCAAGAATATCTTTTGCGCGCTGACTTGCAAGAGATACAATATCATATGCGTTATCAATTCTTTTTAAGCAGTCTTCTATAGTCACTCTAGCCATGCCGATGAGTATATCAGAATATTAGTACCTATCAACATTCAAAAGAACATATTTAAATTTTGAACATACCTATTTCTTGTAATCTTTATGAACAAAATAAGCGCTTTTAGCGAGGATAATGCTGTTTCAAATTCATTGTTGATTATTGTAAAGTCAGAAAACTTGCTAAAACTGAGTTCATTTGATGCTTCTGAGATTCTTCTGCGGATGACATCTTTTTTGTCTAAACCTCTTTTCACTAATCTTTTTTCAAGCTCGCCTATACTTGGAGGTAAAATATATATAGATACTGCATTTGGTAATTCTCTTTTGATCGATAGCATCCCTTTATAATCTATTTCTAGTATTGCATCTTTTCCTCTATTAATTATTTCTTCAATAGATTCATAAGTCGTTCCATAGTGATTGTTATAAACTGCCTGCTGTTCAATGAAGTGTCCGAGCCTTATCTTTTTCAAAAATTTATCTACGGTAGAGAAGTGATAATCTTTACCATCAAGTTCCCCCTCTCTCATATCGCGTGTAGTGAAGGAGACAGTCTGCTCTAAAAATGAATTTGCATTACATAATTCTTTTACTAAGCTTGTTTTGCCACAACCTGATGGCGCACTTATTATAAAAATATTCGACATATATCCTGTTAAATTTGAAATTCATAGTTTATCATAAGTTTCAGAGGAGAGGTATATGGGTGATCCATGGAAGTCAATTACACCAAAAGGTGTCCAAGCATTTGTAAATGCTACAATAGCTACATTATTTGTGTGGTTAACTGTTGAAAGTCATTTAGCAATTATTATTAATTATTTTTCTAGCGTTTTATCTTCGCAGACTGCTGGGATGTTAGCCTACTATTTGATACTGGCAATAATACTTTACAAGCTGCTGTACAAGAGAAGTTCATATGATGTGAATGAAAAACGTGCCACCAAATATGCTATCTTGACTATGGTACTTATATGGCTTGCATGGGAAGGGTACCTACAATTTATAATACCGATACTTGGAATGATTGGGATATTTCCGTCACTTGCAAACTCAATTATTGTTGGAACTGTAGTATTTACTGTTTTTATTACAATGTACTATGGTCTACATGGCAAATACTTTACGACTCTTATGCTAGAGCATATGCCTTGGGTAATATCACCAGATAAATTCTTGCCATTCTTCTGGTTATGGATAAATGCAATTGTAGCTGGCTTACTTAATGCTTTCGAAGTAAATGCTTTTTGGTACTTTGTAGATTTATTTTTCATCTTCCTTTTGCCATCTCTATTTATAGGAACAAAAGTACAAGAAAAACATGGTTTGCGCATTCAGAAAAAAGATGATTATTTTGATGATTAAGTTTACTTGCGATATTTATCAGGAATAATATCTACCCCCAACTTTTGACCAACCTTAACGAGGAACGCAATAGCAAGTAGTCCGCCTGGCAAAGCAAATACGCCTGCCAAACCAATGCTTTTTAATAAATCTGAAAATTGCTTATTAGCATGTTCAAGCTCTTCTTTTGTAATTTCTTCGTTATTCAAAATATATTTTTGATATACCTTCAACATTTCATTTGATTCTTTCGTTTCATTAGAAAGAATTTCTTGTATTTTACTCAATGCTGATTTGATGTTTTTATTGCCATCTACGATTGACGTATATAGTTTGTTAAATATATTAATATCCATTTTCTAGAAATAGTAAAATCTTTGTTCTACTATACAATGTAGTATGGTTAATTCTATATATCCAGTGATAATAAGCATAATGCTACTATCCATAGCTTCAACAGCTAGATGTGACATTGGTTATAAGTTTTATGAAAAAGGTAATTATGAGGAAGCTTTAAAAGTGTGGATTGTTGAAGCTGAGAATGGAAGTAAAGAAGCTTTGTACAACATAGGTTTATTGTATTTTTCAGGAAAAGGGGTAGAAAAAAACTTACCTCAAGCATTTGAATATTGTAAAAAATCTGCTTACATGGGATCTTCGAGAGCACAAAATAACTTAGCTTATATGTATATGAGAGGATTGGGAGTAGATAAAAGTTATGTCAATTCTTATGCATGGGCGTTAGTTGCAATCAAACATGGATATAATTCCCAAGGACTAAGAGATGATGCTAGAATACAATTGACTCCAGTGATGTTACGAGATGCCAGAAAAATTTTCTCTAATATTATAAAGGATATTAATAATGAATGAATTAATCGAAATTAATGTTGAAACTACATATCTAAGTAGTGAATCTAATCCAGACGAAAATAAATACTACTTTTTATATACGGTATTAATTAAAAATAATAGTCCAAAAAAGACTAAGCTATTATCTAGACACTGGGTCATTAAAGATGATAATGGAAAAATTCAAGACGTAAAAGGCGAAGGTGTAATAGGTGAGCAACCTGATATAAATCCAGGAGAAGAATTTCAATACACAAGTGGGACAATGATTGAGACGTCTCTCGGGACTATGAAAGGTAGCTATCATATGATTGATGATGAGGATAATTACTTCGATGCAATAATACCAGAATTTGTTTTAACAATACCAAGAGTTATTCATTGAGCTTGATAAGTTAAATATGAATATGCAAATTCATTGATTTCATCATAATTTTTAATTTCACTTACTAACTTCCAGTTACGTAGATCGTAACTCGGAAAATATGTATCACCCTCAAATTCTTTATGAATAATAGTAAGTATTAAAAACTCACTATAACTTAATGCAATTTCATATATTTTAGACCCTCCTATAATAAAAATATCTTTACTACTATCACATGCCGCAAGAGCATCTTCAAAGCTGGGAACTACACTTGCGCCTTTTATTATCAAAGAGGTATTATTTGATATTACAATATTATTTCTTTGCTCTAGTATTTTACCTATTGAATCAAACGTCTTTCTCCCCATTACAACATTATGATTTAGTGTAAGCTCTTTAAATCTCTTAAGTTCACCTTTAATAAACCAGGGTATTTTGCCATCATTACCAATTACATGATTACTGCTCAGCGCAGATATTATTTTTATAGCCATGGATATCTACACCGATACTGGTGCCTTTATATGATCATAAGGATCATAATTAATTAATTGAATATCATTATACTCATAAGAAAAAATATCATCATGTTTAGTGGTAATTTCTATTTTAGGAAGTTCACGAGGTTTTCTTTCTAATTGCAATTTGGCTTGATCTATATGATTAGTATAGAGATGTGCATCGCCTAATGTGTGTATAAATTCTCCTATTTCTAAATCCAAAGTCTTAGCAATTAATATTGTTAATAATGCATAAGATGCAATATTGAATGGAACGCCGAGAAAAACATCAGCACTCCTCTGATAGAGCTGACATGATAATTGATTATTAATTACATAAAATTGAAATAACGCATGGCATGGGGGAAGCTTCATTTTATCCAAATCACCAACATTCCATGCAGACACTATGTGCCGCCTTGAATCTGGGTTATTTCTTAGAGAATTCATTAGATTTGAGATCTGATCAATCTCTTGACCATCAGAATCCCTCCATGATCTCCACTGTACTCCATAAATTCTTCCTAAATTACCCTCCTCATCAGCCCATTCATCCCAAATACTTACGTTATTTTGTTTTAGATATTCTATGTTAGATTCACCTTTTAGGAACCATAGAAGCTCATGGACTACGGATGGAAAATGTATTTTCTTAGTAGTTATTAATGGAAATCCTTTTTTAAGATCAAATCTCATTTGATGCCCAAAATATGACAAGGTACCAGTTCCAGTTCTATCACTTTTTTTAGATCCTTGCTCTAAAAGCTTTCTTAATAAGATTTGGTATTCTTTCATTGTTGCTTTCTATTTATTAATATTACACCTATAACAAGCATTGGAATTGTCAAAATCTGACCCATAGTAACCCAATCATAATAAATATATCCAATATGTGCATCAGGTAATCTCACAAACTCGATGGAGAATCTAAATATTCCATAAAATAAAAGAAAATATCCACTAATTATTCCTGACGAAACTTTTTTTTGATTTATCGTGAATAGTATTATGTAGAGGATGACCCCTTCTAATAACGCTTCATATATCATTGAAGGATGTCTAGGATAAGAATCAATTACTGGAAAGACAACACCCCAAGATCCAGATGTTTTTATTCCATAGAGTTCAGAATTAATAAAGTTTCCAATCCTTCCAAAAAATAATCCTATCGGGGCATATAAACAAACTATATCTGTAATTGTAAAAAATTCTATCGTATTACGCTTGGCTATATACAATGCACCTAAAGCTACACCTATCAAGCCCCCATGAAAAGACATGCCTCCTTCCCATATATATAAAACTTTTATTATATTTGAGGAGAAATAATCAATATCATAAAAAAGTACATATCCTATTCTTCCTCCCAAAATAGCAAAAATAAGTATAGCAATAGTAAATTTTTCTGCTTGGTCTTGAGATAAAATGATTTTTTTATTTTTTGAAGCAGTGACAATCAAATAGTCTATAATAATGAATGAAAGCGCATACATGAAACCGTACCAATATAGTTTTATTGAAAACAACTCGAATAATACAGGATTGATGTTATGAATATATATCATGGGTAGTCTTAGATTATAACAGTAAGAAAATATATATATGAATGAAACAAACAAACTAAATAAAGAAAATAGCTTATATTTGCGACAACATGCAGATAACCCTGTTTTCTGGTACCCATGGTGCGATGAAGCGTTTAATGCTGCAAAAAAATTAAATAAACCTGTAATGCTATCTATAGGTTACTCGGCGTGTCACTGGTGCCATGTAATGGCACATGAATCATTTGAAGATCAAGAAACAGCGAATATTTTAAATAACAGCTTTATAAATATAAAAGTTGATAGAGAAGAGAGACCTGATATTGATAAAATTTATCAAATGTCTCAATCCATCATTACTGGCAAAAATGGGGGATGGCCATTAACCATTTTTATGGATCATAATAAATTTCCATTCTTTGGAGGAACCTATTTTCCAAAAGAAGATAAATATGGAATGTTATCTTTTAAAAAAATATTAGCTAGAGTATTAGATTTTTATATCAATAATAAAGAAGAAATAAAAACTCAAAATATTAATGTACTTGAGGTATTCAATAAACTACAAGAAAGAGAATCTCAAGAACATAATATAGATCTTGATACAATTAATAAGTTAAAAATTCAGCTTACCTCTATTACTGATACGATTAATGGGGGCTTTGGTTCAGCGCCTAAGTTCCCCCACTTTCCCTCTTTGTCATTTAGCGTAAATAATTGTTCATCAGACTTAGATAGAAAAAAAATAAAATATACACTTGATAGGATGTGCGTAAGCGGCATAAATGATCCTGTAGACGGAGGTTTTTTCCGGTATTCTGTTGATGATTTATGGATGATTCCTCATTTTGAAAAAATGTTATATGACAATGGACCAATGATGAGCGTTCTATGCGATAGCTATAGTCTTTTTGGTGATTCATTTTATCTTAAAAGAGCAAATGAAATTTTTAAGTGGGTCAATAATTTTATGACATCAGAGCATGGTGGATTTTATTCAACCATAGATGCGGATTCTGAAGGTGAGGAAGGAAAGTATTATGTGTTTTCAGAAAGAGAATTGAAAGATAATTTTACTGACCATGATTTCAAATTAATAAATGAATATTTTACAGACTCAGGCAAAACAAATTTTGAGGGCTCTTACCACTTACATGTGTATAGAAAAAAAGAACTCGTTTATAAAGAAAATGTAGATAAATTTGAAAATATAATTAATAAACTTTCTGAACTCAGAAAAGAAAAGATTATGCCAGGCATAGATACTAAAATACTTTTATCTTGGAATTGTTTGTACATTAAAGGATTAATTAAACTTTATAAGGTGTCAAGAAATAAAAAAGTATTAAATGTAATAGATAAATCTTATGAGTTTATATTTAAGTTTCTGGTCACAAATGAAGTTATTTATTCTTGTTTTAATAATAAGTCATGTTTTCCAGGATATCTTGATGACTATGCGCTTTTAGTGTCATCACTAATTGATTATTTATCCATTCAATGGAGTGACAAGCATTATGAGCTTAGCAAAAGAATATGCGAGAACTTAATGGATAATTTTGAAGATAAGAAAAAAGGAGGGTACTTTTTTACATCGAATAATCATGAAAAGTTATTTCACAGACCAAAATCTATTTCAGACGATTCTGTTCCGTCTGGGTTAGTATATGCCACGGATGCATTGCTACAAATGGGCTACTTAACAGGTGAACAGAGATTCATAGATTCAGCAGAACGGTCTATTAATTATGTCCGAAAATCATTTGGAGATAATATGACTTCAAATGTAAGTGCTATAAACTTATTACATGATAATAATATAGAGAGAGAAATCATAATTGTAAGATGCAATGAGGATAGTTGGAATGAGATTATCAAACAAAAGAAATACTACACTAAGTTTATCTTATATATAAATAATGACTATAAAGACTTACCTGATGCTATAGAATCAAAAAAACCTCGAGGAGATTTTACAGCATATATTTGCCAGGGGATGAATTGCTTAAAACCGATAAATAATTTAAAAGATTTTATTGCACACTTACATGTTTAAAAAATTATTGTCTGTTGGATTATTAATACTCAGACTTCCCTTTTTGATTATATTAATAATCTTTGGGTTAATTACTATAACCTTCTATCCTAAAGATATTAAAGCATTTAAAAAGTTACATTTTTCTATAATGATGATTTGGATGAAATATCTTTCTATAATCCTAGGTTTAAAAATAAAAATCATAGGGCAGATTGATACCACTGCTGATTTATATGTTTCTAATCATGTAACTTATTTAGATATTATTATTTTAAATAAATTGCTACCAGTAAATTTTATAGCTAAAAATGAAATTTCCAAATGGCCTATTATTGGAAGTCTGGCTTCAAAGACTGGTACACTGTTTATAAAAAGAGGCGATAATATTGCTTCCACAAAAATGATAACTGAAATGCAAGACCGATTTAAATTAAATAATAAAATTATTTTTTTCCCTGAAGGAAAAATAGGTAATGGTAGAAGGGTTAAAAAATTTCACTCAAAGTTATTTAAATCAATAGAAAATAAAAACATGACAATACAACCTATTGCAATAAGATACCCCGAGGATTATCCAAATAATAATAATTATTCTGAAGATATTTCTTACAAAAGCGAGCGTGGTGAGATGATAAGTTTGTACTTAGATTTTTTAATGAGAACTCAGTCTCATGTAATACTTCATTTTCTTAATAAGGTATATACACGAGACTATAATGCTTTGTCTATTACTAATACTTTATCTGAAAAGATTAATAAGAAACTAGATGATTTAAATTCTTAAATCATTCCTCTCTTATCTGCTTCACCACCAATTTCAACTTCAACTGTAATGTCTGATGTTGGTTGCCACTGGCAAGCAATAACCATTCCATTGTCCATCTCGTCTTTTGTAAGAAGAGCTGTTGGGTCACACGGGCTAGATGGGTACTTACCCTCACCCTCAGTGATTGTAGCTCTACAAGAACCACAACTACCGACTTTGCATGAACAAGGCCACTTAATCTTCTGTCTTAAAGCCGCCTTCATAAGCAATTCTCCGGGATTACACATAAATGTCTCGCCAGATCCTTTGACAGTGACTTTTACAGGCTCCTTTTTCTTGAAAAATCCGAATACCATAATTCCCTCCGTATGAATAATTACGAATATTTAATTCAAAACACTATAGCATAACTACAAGCTTCAAATACAGGTCTTTCAGCTAAATAATGCCCTGCGAATACGACTGAGTGAGGAAATTAATAATAGACTCCTAGCAATAAAGAAAAGTATGAATGGATACCAAATTATAGATGAAAAATTAAATTCTAGGAGATACGCACTTAAGAAATATATAATACCGGATATAATCATCACATTTCTCATTTTTGTGTGTTGAAGACCTCCGATGAGTATCCCGTCAATACAAAAGGCAATCGAGCCAAACATGACTACCATAAAGAGGAAAATAATGTTTTCATTGACTGACTCAATTACATTTGTATGACTAGTAATCGTATGGATAATGTTATTTGAGAAAACTAAAAAAAATAATAGGAATGATAAAGCTATCGTAATTGTAAGTTTGAAGCTGGAATGTATAGATGAATCATATTTATTGATATTTTTTTCACCAACAGCGTTGCCCACCATCACTTCTGTTGAATGAGCAAAGGCATCTATTCCATATGAAAATATAAAGAAGAAATTTAATAATATTGTATTTGCAGCAAGGATAATTTGTCCATAGTCAGCACTTAAACTCATAAAATGAGCAAAACATGTCATTAAAATAATTGATCTTATAAACATATTTCCATTTACTATAAGTTTGTTTTTTAATTTTGAAAAATTCTTTAAAGAAGATAAGAAAAGGTTCTTATTCATGAATCTTCTATCCTGAAAAAGGTGATGAATAACAAAATATACTATTGATGATTCTGCTATAAGAGATGCAAATGCTACTCCTTCGATATTCATCAAAAATATATAAACAAATAAATAATCTAATATTATATTTAGTAAATTAATTGAAACAATTATTCTCATTGCTTTTGATACTCTCTTAATTCCTATAAGGTAGCCGATGAATATGTCTCTTATAAAAATAGCAGGGATTGACCAAAATCGAATATCTAAATAAGTTCTAGCATTATCATTTATGGGTCCAGACTCACCGACTATACTCAGCGAATAGTTTATTAAAATATCTTTAAAAAAGAGTAATAAAAAAGATATTAATGAGGAAATTATAAAAATCTGATAAATGCTACTAACTGTTTTTTCATGTGTCAAATGATCAAGCTGTGCAATATAACCTGTGGTGGTTGATTTAATAAAACCAAAACTAAATAATACATAGCTCATTATGATAGCGCCAAGACCGGCTGAGGCTAAATATAGTGAACTACTAAGATGCCCTAGAACAGCATTATCGACTAATCCAACAAGAGGTACAGATAAATTTGAGAATATTAGAGGAATTGCTATTTTAAGCATCTGCCTATCAGTGGCATTCAAAAACATAATTTATGTAATTTCTATCATGTCAAAGTCAGATTTTGTAGCACCGCAATCTGGACACATCCAAGTATCTGGGACATCTTCCCATTTTGTACCTGGCTCAATGTCATCTTCAGGCCATCCTTTGGACTCATCATAAATTAGACCACATATTAAACAAAGATACTTTTTCATAAGTTCGTAAAGATTAACTTCTTCGTTATAATTAATCAATATAAAGATAATATGATAAATAATAAACTCACAGGCATATACCCAATTACTCCTAACTATGTTGATAGTGATAATGAATATCTTGAAAAATGTTTTCATGTGATTAATAGTGGAATAAAAATATTTCAATTTAGGTGCCCTAATATCTCCTCAAAAAAGAAAAGGTATCTGTTAAATAAAATATATAAATATTGTGATACTGCTAAAGTACAGTTCATTATTAATAATGATTACCATTTAGCTAAATATTATGAAGGTGCAGGAGTACATATTGGAGAAAATGATATCCGACTTGAAGACATAAAAAAAAATCTAAGCTCTCAAATTGTTGTTGGTTACTCATGTGGCGCAAAGAATTATAGCCTTAGAGAGTTAGAGGACTCTGGTGTCACGTATTTTTCACTTGGTGCAATATATCCAAGTAAAACTAAAATTATTACAGATAGTTTGACTGCAGATATAATAAAAAAATACAACAAGAATAAGACTATACCGATGTGCCTGATAGGTGGTATAGATTTGAGTAATATTAATAATGTCATAGTTTACAAACCAGATATGATTGCTATAAGTAATGGTATATTTAAACAAGATGTGGATAATATAGAAAAAACTATGTCTTTACTTAAAGGATTTATTAATGAAAAGGACTAAATCAAAAACAATATTTAGAAAAACAAAAAAAATAATCCCTGGTGGTGTAAATTCTCCAGTGAGGTCATTCAGTGCAGTGTCATCTACACCTTTTATAGTTAAGAAATCAAAAGGGTCCCTTATTAGTGATGTTGATAACAATAGTTATATTGATTTTATTGGATCTTGGGGAGCAATGATACTTGGACACAGCGACAATAGAATCTTAAAAAAACTGAATAAGGTGTCAAAAAATGGATTAACATATGGAGCGCCGAATGAAGCAGAAACAGAAATTGCAGAATTTATAATTAAAAATATTCCTTCTATAGATAAGATACGAATGGTCAATTCTGGAACCGAGGCAACTATGAGTGCCGCTAGGTTAGCCAGAGGATATACAAAAAAAGATATCATTATAAAGTTTAATGGTTGCTACCATGGTCATGGTGATGCATTTCTAGTTGAAGCAGGATCTGGTGCTACTACTTTTGGAAAACCAAGCTCTAGTGGAGTAACAAAAGGGTCATCTAAGGATACAATATCTCTGCCATACAATGATAAAGGAGCAATTAAGAAAGTTTTTGATAAACATAAGAATAAGATTGCTTGTGTAATTATAGAACCGATAGCAGGAAATATGAATTTTGTTAGATCTGATAAGTCTTTTTTGAGCCTCATAAGAAAATTATGTACACAAAATAATTCTCTTCTAATATTCGATGAAGTAATGACAGGTTTTAGAGTAAATTTCAGGGGAGCACAAGCAATCTATAAAATTGAACCAGACTTAACTACTTTTGGAAAAGTTATTGGAGGCGGTCTTCCTGTAGGTGCATTTGGTGGAAAATCAAAAATAATGGATATGTTGGCTCCAGATGGTCCAATATATCAAGCAGGAACTTTGTCAGGAAATCCCTTAGCTATGAATTGTGGGTTAGAGACACTCAAGATTATTTCTAAGAAAGGATTTTTCAAAAAATTAAGTACTAAAACAAAATTGTTTGTAGACAATCTCAATCAAATTGCTAGTGATTATAAATATGATTTCCATGCTGACTCTGAAGGAGGAATGTTCGGCTTATATTTCATAAATAAAAAACCGATTAACATAGAAGATATTAAAAAATCTAACTTAGATGAATTTAATAGGTTTTTTAAATATATGCTAAATAATGGTGTTTTTTTTGCCCCGTCTGCATACGAAGCAGGCTTTATGTCAGAGAGTCATACTGAAAGAGACTTAAAGAAGATTTATCGATTATTTAGAAACTTTTTAGAGCAAGCTATTTAATAATAGTTATCTGAATATCGGCTACATTAGTGCCGGTAGCACCAATTGTAATTAAAGAGTTGATTTTATTAAAGAATGTATATGAGTCATTATTTAATAAATATTTATTAAGATCTAGATTACTGGAAGCGTATGCATTAATAGCTTTACTATCAACTATAGCGCCTGCTGCATCGGTAGGCCCATCAATTCCATCAGTTCCAGCTGAGTATAAACATATTTCTTTATTACATTTGGTATCTAGATATTTTTTAAGAAACGCCAAGGCAAATTCTTGATTTCTTCCACCTTTACCTGATCCAGTTAAATTAACCAATGTCTCTCCGCCAGAGATTAATATGGTATTTGGAGTATTAACTTTATCCATCACATTAAAAAGTTCTTCTGCATCATCCACAGCAAGTTTTTCAAATGTTTCATTTATATTAACAACATTATATTTTCTATTCTCTGCTAGTATTGATAAAGTTTCTTTAAATACATTATTACTGCTTATAATTTCCGTTATATTATTAGCAAATCTTTTAGGTGTTTCTAAGCTATTATCAGATCTCCCTTTACATAGATAATCTTGAATAGATTTAGGAGAGTTTTCAAATATATTATGTTTTTCCAGAACATCAATTGCCTCTTGAAATGTAGTTGCATCTGCAACTGTTGGCCCACTAGCTATTGAACTCAGATCATCATTAATAACATCTGATATAATTAACGAAATAGTTGTACTAGGCAAAGCTGCGGAATTTAGTCTACCTCCTTTTATTTTTGAAACATGTTTTCTAACAGTATTAATATCGTTAATATTACAACCTGAAGCTAGAAGTAAATTTGTTAAATCAATTTTATCTTGCAAAGAAATTGCATCTACTGGATAAGATAACAAGGAGGAACCTCCACCGCTTATTAAGAAAATAACTAAATCTTTTTTGCTTGATTCTGAAATATAATTCAATATTTCCTTTGACGCAGTTACACTTTTTTCATCAGGTGTAGGGTGGGATGAAATAATATGTTTAAAATCATAAATTGATTTTTTTTCTTGTGGATTACTAACTACTATTGGTTGCTTATAAATTTTTTGTGCATGATTTTTTTGTAGATAGCCAAGGAGTCCATCCATCATCATCACTGCCGCTTTACCAATCGCTACAGGGAATATTCTCTCTGCCTGAGAGAAATGGCTATTATATTTTTCAGATGATTTTGAGACTATATTCGATGGTCGTTGAAGATTAATTGCTTCTTCAAATAAAGAATGTGCAATATCTCTCAACGACATCTATAATTTTACTCAAACAACTTTGTTTGGCAGGTCTTTTCCTTCAAAGAATGCGAGTGCATTATTTATCGCTGTATCACCCATTGCTATTCTTGTCTCTATAGTTGCACTACCTAGATGTGGAAATGAGACTACATTTTCAAGTGTTTTCAGCTCAGATGGCAAATTTGGTTCTGTTTCAAATACATCCAAGCCAGCACCAGCAATCTCTTTGTTGACTAAAGCGTTAACAAGTGCTTTTTCATCGATGATGTCCCCACGTGCTGTATTGATAACAAATGCAGTTGGTTTCATCATTTCAAATCGTTCTTTGTTCATTAAATGAAATGTTTCTTTTGTTGCAGGGCAATTTACAGAAACAAAATCAGATTGTTTACAAATATCCTCTATAGTATCAAGCTTGGTAGCACCAAACTTACTTACAACATCCTCTGGAATATCAAATGGATCCCAAAAGAGTATATCCATATCAAACCCAAATTTGGCCCTTTGTGCAACAGCTTGACCAATTCTACCAAAGCCAATTACTCCAAGTTTTTTTCCTGTAACCTTCGTTCCAAGCAAATGAGTTGGTCTCCAACCAGTCCAATTATCAGACCTAAGCTCTCGCTCGCCTTGTCCAACTCTTCTTGCAACCATTAAAAGTAATGACATTGCAATATCCGCAGTGCAATCAGTCAATACTGATGGAGTATTTGAAACTGTAATTCCTAACTCTTTTGCTGCTTCAATATCAACATGATTAAAACCAACACCAAAGTTAGCAATCATGTTTGCTGTCCTTCCCTCTACGCTAAGTACTTCACGAGTTACTTTATCAGTAACTGTTGGCATAAAGACGTCACAGTTTTTGAGCGCATCCTTCAGCTGGTCAGATGTAAAAGGCACATCTGATTCATTAAAAGTAACATCGAAATGTTCTTTGAGCCTCTCTTCGTTAGCTGTGGGCCAACGTCTTGTAACTATAGCTTTTGGTTTACTCATTTATAATATCTCCTAATTTGATGACCAGTATTTAGATGCGGCAGCTGCTCCGCTACCTGGCTCTACTTTGATGCCATTATCAAGCATAGCCATCTCAGCGCCTGAAATTGCTCCAAATAACATACATTCATTTAAGTCACCTAAGTGACCAATTCTAAATACTTTTCCTGCAACTTTAGATAGGCCGGCTCCCAAAGCAAGATTATATTTATTGAATGCTGTGCTAATCACTTTTGCTCCGTCAACTCCTTCTGGAACCATAATTGCAGAGACAGTATCTGAATACCATTTTTCCTCTTTAGCACATAACTTTAATCCCCAACCTTCAGTAACAGCTTTTCTAGTACCTTCTGCTAAGCGATGGTGCCTTTTCCATACATTCTCAAGACCCTCATCTAAAATCATATCTATAGCAACTCGGAATCCCCTTAGAAGGTTTACAGGAGGTGTATACGGAAGATAACCGCCATCAAGTTTTTCAATCATGTCGGATACATCGAAGTAGCAAGTTGGATATTTTGAATCTTTCATTGATGCAATTGCTTTTTGACTTACACCTAATATTCCAAGGCCAGCCGGCAACATGAAGCCTTTTTGTGATCCGCTAACTATAGCATCGACCCCCCATTTATCCATTTCAAATTCATAACTTGCAACAGAACTAACTCCATCTACAAAAAGAAGTGCCGGATGATTTAAATCATCAAGTACTTTTCTAATAGCTTGAACATCACTTCTTACGCCTGTAGCTGTTTCGTTTTGACAAACAAGTACAGCTTTTATTTCATGATTTTTATCTGCGGATAATTCTCTGTGATAGCTCTCAGGATTAGCACCTGTGCCCCACTCCTCTTCCATAGTTATAGGGTCAAATTGGAGTCGTTTGCACATATCAAGCCACAGCATACTAAACTGACCAAAACTAGCGCCCAGGACTTTATCTCCAATATTTAGAGTACTTTGTAGTGCAGCTTCCCAGCAACCTGTTCCTGATGATGGAAAGAATACAACTTTTCCTGTTTCAGTTTTTAAAAGCTTCTTTAAATCTTGCGTAATAGGTTGTATTAGATCTGGTATTGTTGGATTTCTGTGATCTTCCATAGGGCAATGAATTGCCTGTTGAACTGCTGATGGAACATTAGATGGTCCTGGTACGAATAAAAAGTGATGTCCTGACATATGATTTTTTCCTAAATAACTGTTAATTGGTTGTGGTTACTAAAATAA
>MDTG01005658.1_pt1 | contig 16624 bp, 17 predicted proteins | sample 811421 | NCBI WGS metagenome assembly MDTG01 (sample SAMN05326645, study PRJNA326480) | marine metagenome | isolation source: seawater | place: Pacific Ocean: South East | collected 2011
CACGAAGCGATGGGGCATGTTTTTATAGAGTATGTGCTAAATATATTCAACATCATTCAGAATTATTTCCTGATATTAGTCCTGATATAATTCAATGTGAGGATAAATTAGCAGCTTTTATTCAACGACGTATAGTTGAGTTTATTGAAATTAATCATGATAGTACTATTACTCAACTTGGAGGTCAAACATTTCGAGATGCTGTTCCTCTAACACATGAAGATATTTCTTCATTTGAAGAATATTGTACAATTTATCAAAAATTTGCTGGCGACCCAGATTATATTATTGATGAAACTATTGTAAATGGCAGGAAAAAAAGATGTAAAATTCCCATCCCCGATAGATGGGGAAGTTCAGTAGAACAAATTGCTTTTTCAATGATTTATGATGTTAAAATCAATGTTTATCTTCTTCAAAAGTTTGATAAAAGAAAATGTAAAGTTATTGAAGTAACAAAAAGGGCGAAAGATATTCGTCTAAAACTATTTCAACAACTTAATCCTGAAATTGAAGGATTAAAATGTGATATGCCACCACTTAATATTATTCTTGAAAAACAAGCATCAATGCCTCATTATCTATACATCAGGTACGATATTTGATATTTGTTATTAAACATCGGGTACGATATTTGATATTTGTTATTAAACATAGGGTACAATATTTGATATTTTACTTTTATTATTGAAAATTTAAAATTTGATAATTAAATATTATAATTATTATATGAAGTTTAAAAATATGTCTGATAAAAGAACTTATAACACAAAAAAAACCATTAAAATTAAAAAGAAAATCACAAAGATTAAACCTATTAATAAATCTGATATTGATACATTAACTAATAAAATGAATAATGTTAATATGAATGTTTCAAAAAAAGTTAATTCTAATAAAATAAATATACAATTATCTGATACACAATCATCTGATATTAATACATTAACAAATCAATTAAGTAATACGTCTTTAACTTCTAATATTATGACTGATTTAACTGGATATAAATGTTATATTCCAATTGTATTAAATTCGAATAAAGCACATTATAGTGAATATTCAACAATATCATTTAGTTCATCAATTACATCAATTATTGTATCGCATCATAGACAAGTTAAATTATATAAAAATACAGAAGTAGATAATATAACAGATATTACTCCTGAAATCACAGAGGATAATATTAATACAATAAAGTCTATTACTCTTAAAAATGGTTTAAATTTAAATATAGTACTTCTTAATAATTATATTACTACACTTCCAAATGAAATACTTAATAAAGGTAGTAATGCATTTGAATGGTGGAATGTAATAGATATATATAATTATAATAAGTTTGATAAAACAAAATCAATTTATCATAATCTATGCTTACAAAATACTTGTCCTTATTATAATATAAATAAAAAGATTAAACTTAACTTAGATAATTCACTTGTTGGATATATTACTTTATTTGATATATACTCTCAAATTTGATAAATCAAATTTAATACTTAAATAATAAAATATATATTAATAACTTAATAAAAATTGAATAATTATATAAAAACATAATACTATATATATATAATGGACTCGACCACTTATTTTAAATTTATTATTAAAAATATTAAAAAAATTAATAATGATTATAATCAAAAATATGATTTTAAACCAATTACTCGTATTAAAAAAAAATCACAACAGAGTGATTATAATTTAACAATGGAATCAAATCTTCTTAAAAATAGATGTACAAAAATGAATAAAAATAAAAAAATCAAAAATAACTCAACAAGTATTAAATCTGATATTGAAACAAACATTAATATATTTGAATGTGATATAAATACATCAACAGAAAAAAATACAAATAAAAAATGGAAAGACCTTGATATAGAACTTCAATTAATAAATTTAAATAATTATTTAGAATTAAATCCACATATTAAAATTAGCGATCCTATGAAAGAAGAACTAATTCAGTTAGTAAAAGATGGTAAGCTTAATTATAAGAAATATTTAGATTATGATAGTGTAAATGAAAGAATTGAAAATTTACCAGTAATTAGATATGATAATGAATCATATGAATATAAACTATTAACTACAATTGAACAAAATAGAAAACATTCTCATAAGAAAAAATTAAGTAAAATTATTAAAATTTAAGAATCCTTTTTATTACTATTATGTATTTTCATATACATTTTCATAAATTTAAACTTTTTATGAAAATAATTAAAAATCTAAGTCTATATTAGATATGTGTAATAGTTCAGTTTTAGCATTAATATTGCTTATTATTATTGTTTTTTTATTATGTAAAATGAAAAAAAATTCAAAAAATTTAAATGAAAATTTAGTATTTGATAATTTGCACCAACCAAATCTTAGTATTGAAAATAAAACACAATATTTTTACATTAATTTACTCAAAAATTTAAAACACAATGAGAATAAAAAAGTAATTAAACTAAAATCACCATGTAAAGTAGAAAAATATATACATAATACAACAGATGAAACTTTAAAAGAAAGTCTTGATAATATAAATAGTTTTATACTTGAAAATCTTAATAAAGGGCATCAATATAAATTCAAAAGAACTAATTTTGGAAATATAGTTATTCAAAAAGATAAAAAGGATGTTATTAACTATGTATATGAAGTATTTGTTCAGGATGTCAAAAATTTATTAATGATTGAATTAAAAGTAAATGTTATTGTATTTCCAGATAAAAATATAAAACGCCATTTTGCTAATGATATAACAACATGTACAGAAATAACAACTAGTGCTTTCCCTGTATATAATATTGGTATTCCGTCAACAGATCAATATATTCCATTGCCAACACAAGTAATTCCTACTGCTGGTGATGTATTAAGTAATAAAGGAGTAAAATATCCACACGCATTAAAACCAAAATATTTATATGTAAATGAGTTAAAAATATTAAATTCAACTCTTGTTGTTAATCCAAATACTAAATGTTTATCAAATGCTGTTGATGGTAAAGAAGATAAATCCCCCGAATTTAGTTGGTTTAAAAATGGTAAAAATCCATACATAGAAAAATCTTCTAAAAGAAATAGATGGCCTACATTAAAAGACCAACCTGAAAATAAAGGTCAATGGCCCTGTACTCCTGTTAATCAAAAATGGAATACAGATGGTGTTTATATTCCTAAACCTGAACCAAGTAAATTATGTCCTGGAACTACATGGATGACAAAAGATATGGCATTACAAGCTCAATATTGGCCAACTTTGGCAACTGTTCCACGTAATTCTGGGGAAAATGCATGGTTGTTTGAAATGTCTCGTGGAATTCCTGACTTCCCTACTGGAAGTTCTGTTTAATCTCGGTTAGTTTCTCTTAAAAATCTTCATATAAATTTGAATAATACTATATCATATATAATATTATTATTAAATATATAAAAGATGTCTGTTCAACTTGGTCTATCAGGAAAAGAAGGAACATGTATGCTTGTAAAAGAAATAATAGATGGCGTTGAAGTAGAATATGCTAAAAAAATATTTAAAAAAACAAAATCTCCAAAAATGGTTCAAAAAGAAGCAGAATTGCAAGAGAAAGCATATAATGCTGGCGTTGCTCCAAAAGTTATTTCCGTTGATTTATCTAAACCTCCATCAATTATAATGGAAAAGATGGATAAAACAATTATTGACGTCATTAATGAACAAAATGGAATTCTAACAGAAGAACAACAAATCCAAATTTTATCATTATATCAAAAACTAGATAATATTGGACTACTTCATAATGACTCCAATCCTCTTAATATTATGATTGTAGGAGACGAATGGAAATTAATTGATTATGGTATGAGTAAAAAAATTACAAAAAAACATGGAACTTCTCCAAATGTAAAAATGTCTTTAAAATTTATGTTATATTCTATTAATGGTATTATTACAAGAAAAATTCTTAAAACTCCACCGACGACACTAATTAACGCAATTAGATAAAATTGAATAATCATAGTTATGTATTAAATAAGACTTATAATTTGATGAACATGGAATATATTAACAATTTTTTTAAGAACGTTTATTTTAATAATTTACTATTATTTCTTAGTATTTCTATATTATGTGCATTAATAACAAATTTTGATGAAAATTTTATTAATTTAATGATAGATATGTACAAGGCATTTACATATTATTTTATTCTTTGTTTTTGTCTTTCATTAACTTTTTCTATTATTTTATTCCCTATTTTTAATGTTTTATGTTAAAAAATAAAAATGACGACAATCATATCTTTAATGACATCATTCACATTTACATAGATGAATAAAATCCTTATTGCGTCTCCAGCTCTTTGGAATACCTTATAATTAAAAAAATATATTCATTTACATCAATAAGTATTTAAAACAATACTCTTTATTATTTTGCTACTTTATTAATGTAAGCTACAAATTTTAAAATAAAATCGACGGATTATATGTGTACTGTTTTAAATATCTATATTTAAAATGGGCAACGGAGCCAGCATCCCCCGCCCCCGTGCGCCCGGATCCACATCCAACCCACTACAACGGTTCGGTGCAGATGGTGTACCTTGCCAGTTGAACCCGCCCATCTCGAGTGATGACGAAGATGAGAGCCCCGTTCCTGTTGTCCCGAATGACTTACCACCTCCTATTACTTTTTATACTCTACAGCAGCCACCTCTTCGACGCGGTGTCGCGCGTGGTTGGAGTAGTGACGGCACTGAAGATGGCCCTGGGCCGGTTCCAATGCTTAAATGGACGACCCACAAATTTAACAACAAAGGTTGCTGTGAATTTTAAATCTCACGCGTGGGTACTTGTGCCCACCTTATAATTAAATATAAAGAGAATCAACTTGAACCTGTTCTCTAATAATCATCTTTTCAACCATTTCTAATTTCTTCAACATAATATCATCCTTGTTAATTTCACTAATTGATTTAAGATTTTCACAAATATTATTAATTCTCATAATACTTCTAATAAAATTACCATCATAAATATGACATACTTTACTATGAATTTCATAAATACTCCATCTTTTTGCCCAATAATAAGCAGGTTCAATGAATGATAAATATAAATTCCAATCAGTATTAATTTTAATATCATAATTATATTCTTCATCCGCCAATTCACACGCATATTTTCCAATTGTATTTAATGTATCTTTCATAATTTGTGGAACTTTTAAATCAGTAATTGTTTGTGTATCAAATGAATTATCTTTTTCTTCAATAAAAGCTGATATAATACCAACAATTTCACATGGTTCTAAATTATGAAGTAGTTTATTCTGTAAAATTTCAGTTAATAATAATTCATTACATTCATTAATTTCACTAGCAATATATCCTTTTACTGTTAATATATCTGAAAATTCTACATCACATCCATTACATTTTTTTTTATTACTAATATTATTAATATATTCTTTATTATACATAAATCTAATCATCTTATCTATATCTTCTTTTACAAAATCATTTATATATTTAATATCTTCTTCTTTTTTATGAATTAATTCTTTATAATCATATATTGTTTTGTAATTATCATATATATTATTAAAATTATCAATTTTATTTTTAATATCTTTTTGTTCTTTAATTAAATTTTTACGCTGTTTTGGTTTAAGTGTAATAAAAGTATTTTGTAATCTATTATTAATTGTAATATATTCATCTAACATTTCCATATGAATTTGTTCAATTTCTGGTAAAGTTTGTATAGTCTCTTTTATTTCATCAATCTCATTTTTTAATTGTTTAATTTCTTTTTGATGTCCAATTGAATATAATGATTTATCCATAAAATCATCTATATTAACTTCATCATTCTTAAACATTTTGAGAATAAATTGATAATTAAGTGCAAATTTAGATTGAATAGAAGCACTTTTACCAAATGTGATTATTTTTAATTGTTCATATGATAGTAAATCATCTGTTGGAAGAATAATTACTTTACCAAATTTATCAATACCACGGCGACCAGCACGCCCCGCCATTTGTAAATATTCATCTGTTCTTAAATGTCGTACTCTACCATCTGTAAATTTACTAAGACGAGGAAAAACAACTACTTTTGTTGGCATATTTACACCAACCGCAAATGTTTCAGTAGCATATAATACTTTAATTAATCCTTTTCCAAATAGAATTTCAATTACTTCTTTAAGAATTGGAATTAATCCAGAATGATGATATGCAACTCCTTTTTGAATAATTGATAGTATATCTTGATATTGTGGAAGTTTTTCATATGTATCTTTATATTTTGCCATATTATAATTAAATATCTTCTTAATTTCTGCTCTTTCTTCATCTGTAATTAGATTAATTGTTGTTTTATGTGCCATTTTTTCAGTTTCTTTTCTTGAAAATACAAAGAATAATGTAGGTAAATAATTCTTTTCTTTTAAATATTCAATAAATTTAGGAAGAATAACATATAAGTTTTCTTTTTTATATGTTTCTTGAATTTGATTATAATTTTTAAACACTTTATTTTTTTCACTACAATTTCCTCCAATAAAAGTAATTAATTTATTTTCATGTAATAAACCATTTGGGTTATATACATTATGTTCAAGTGGAACAACACGCTTATCAGTTGGAATTAGTGCTATTGGAACTTTCTTTAAATCTCCAATCCAGGATGCAAATTGTTCTGCCTTATCAATTGTTGCAGAAAGCATAATAAGTTGAATTCGAGGAGGAAGAAGAATTAATGTTTCTTCCCATACCTTTCCTCTATGTGGGTCATTAATATAATGGATTTCATCAAATATAATTTTATCAACATCATCTAAACTTAGCCCATCATCTGTTTTTTTATATAACATATTTCTTAGAATTTCAGTTGTTAAAATAACACATTGAGCATCTGGATTGAATTTAATATCTCCTGTTAAAATACCAACACTATCAAATTTTTGTGAAAGTTCTTGATATTTTTGATTAGATAATGATTTAATAGGAGATGTATAAAGAATTTTCTTTCCTTTTTTTTGAGAATGATGTATTCCATAAATAGCGGGAACAGTTTTACCAGAACCTGTATGTGCTGTAATAAGAATATTATCACCATTATTAATACTTGTAATTGCGTGTTTTTGAAAATGATCTACTTCAAATCCAAAATTATAATCAGATGTAAAATCATCTGTGAATTTATTGTCTTTAACTGTTAAATATTGAGAAAGCATTAAATATATATACTTATATCTATTTAATGGATTTAGTTTTAATCAATTTTTAATTATTTTTATGATTATATTACAAAATATTATATAATTAACAATAGATATATAAATTTATTGTTTAATTTCATGCAGTAAAATTACTATTATAACTAAATGCACATGTATGACTAGGTTCATTATATCCCCCACAACATTTATAATCAGTTTCATATTTATTTATAACAGATTGTAATTTAATTCTATCAAGTACTCTTTTATCTAATGCTGGTTTATTTATCTCTTGATATACAGGTTGTTCAAAATCTTCTCTAACAAATATTTTAGTTATAATAATTGCTATTGCTAATAAACATCCAATTATATATACAATATCTTCTGGTTTAATTGATGATTTTCTACGAGACTTCATTATATATAAAATAGATTAAAATATATAATGAATGAAATATGAATATATTACAAAAATTATATTATATAAAATGAAAAAGTTAAATAAAAATATTATTATATTTATTTAGTTTATATTATGTTTGAAAATTATTATACAAAAATGGCAAGTAATTTTATGAATGAAATGTATGATGAAAATACAAAAGAATATAATAGAGAATTATTAACATTTGTTCTTATATCAATATTTATAATCTATTTTATATTTTCATTAATATCAAGTTTTTTTAAATTACCATTTATATTAATATTTGGTGCTATAATGGGATGGTATGGATATAATCTTATGAAAAGATAAGAATATAAATCTATATATATGTAATCTTATGAAAAGATAAGAATACAAAAAACAATTATTTAGCTACTTTATTCCATTCCTTTTCAACTTCGTCTATAATTTTAGATACAGTATCAAGACTATCAATAAAAACTTTAATATTTTCCTCTTTTGTATTACTACCATCAATAGATGTTCTTACAATAAGTTTATTATCTAATGGATGAGGAATATCATATCCAGCAAATTTTACTCTACTATCTTTAAGTAAATAACTTGTAATAATATTACCAACTGTATCATCTTCATCAAGAATAACAAAATCATATGATTCTAAATTAAAATCAGCACGATTAATTGATACTTTTGAATTAGCATTTGATTTAATATCTTCTTTAATAATCTCCATTTTATTTTTTATAATTTCACATGATTTTGTAAAAACATCTTTCGCAGTAAATGTTCCAGTTGATTCAAGTGAAAAATTATAAACTGATACTTCATCATCTTTATTAGTCTCATATAACCTATCGGCATCACGAATTTCATAATCTTTTTTTTTTAGTTCATCTTCAATTTTATCAAGTTCTTCTTTTACTTTTTTTTCATCTCGTTTAAATGAATATGAAATAGTTGAAACAGCACTATAATTAGCATCATCATTCATATGATTAGATAAGTGAACAACACCTTCTAGATTTATCTTTTCACTTTGTTTAAGATGGTCTAATAGAATATCTTGATTTGGAATATATTTAGAACAATCTACTTCACTCCCTGCTTTATAAAATTTTATATGAGATGTCATAACATCAATTGTTTCATCTCCTGTATTTTCAACAACTAGTTTGAAAATAACATCATCATATTTTTCATATCCATTTAGAGGAATAAGTGAAATGCGATTCTCAAGTAATCCATTATTAAGATATGATGTATTTTCTCTTGTTGTAATGTCTTTTTCACGAATTGCAGGAATAAGAATTTCTGCTATACAAACGCGACGAAATCCATTTGCAACCGCAAGAGGAATATTATTATTTAGAAGTTCAAATTCAACTTCATTTGTGTCGTATGCTTTAAAATTATTAAAGTATTTCATATGATATATAATTTATATAATATTATAATTAATCAATTTTTATATAGTTATTATAAAAACTGATTATTGACAATTTAAATAAAAATTTAATTCTTAATTATATAAAAATAAATTAAATATTTAATTAAATAATCGTGTAAAAAAAATAAAATTTATTTTGTTCATAATACTATATTACAGTATGTCTCAATCTCGTATAATATTGTATTACAGCAAGCAGTGTAAGCATTCAAGAAATATACTTAATACACTTTCTCAAAATTCACATATGCTTAGTAAGTTTGATTTAGTTGATATAGCTGTTCATAAACCACCTAATTATATTAAAGCAGTTCCTTCTGTTTTAATACCAAAAGCAAATAATGAAGCAGATATGTTAGTTGGAAAAGCTGTTTTTGAATGGATTAAAAGTATTTTATCTTCACAATCTCAACAAAATCAACAACAACCACATCCTTCACAAATGCAAAATCAAGCACCTCCACAAGCACCTTCTCAGCAACAACCTCCCCAACAAGGAGGAATATCTGATTTTGACCCATGTACAATGAATGGTTTTTCAGATAATTTTTCATTTTTAGGAAATGATAATAAATCTGCTCCAATGGATCATAATTTCGCATTTTTATCAGGAAATGGAGATAAACTTATAAATCCTAATCAATTTCAAAGTAGTGGAAATGGAAAAGAAGCAGATAAAGTAAAATCAGAAATGGAACAAAGATTACAACAATTACAATCAAATAGAGACTCCGAAGTTCCACAAGCAATTCAAAGATCTTAATAGTTATAATAATTTATTTTAAATAGATAATATAATATTAGATGATGTATTATTATCATCCATTTCAATCTCATTAAAATTATTTTCTTTTTCTTCTCCATTATTTAATTTATATTCAATATTAGTAAATAATGTATCAAATTTAATATCTGCTCTTTCCAATGATTTTTCTAAATGTAATTTTAATTCTGGAAATACATTATGTGTTTCACAAAAAGATATATAATTAAGATAAAAAACTTTAAATACATCTAATCCTGTTTTATCAGCATCAAGCCCTTTTCTATTTACAACATCATATTTAATAAAAAAATTCTCTACTAATGATATTATTATACATAATGTCATCCAATAACTATTCATAATAATATTCTTTTTGTTTAAATAACTAATTGTTTCACCAATAGTTGTTGAAGCATCAAGTGGTTTATATGAATATTCTAGTAGATTATTATAAATATCTTTTTCTATCTCTTCCGATGATATATTATCTGGTTTAGATGCAACACTTCTCGCAAATAATTTAGATAATTCTAATTTATCACCCTTTTCCCAATAATACCAAAAATCTTGAATAATATCTTTTTCAAATTCAAAACATATTCCTAAATCATATATAACAAGAGCATATTCATTTCCTACTTTACGAACTTTCCAATTACCTTGATGTAAATCACTATGCATATATTGATGTATAATAGATGTATCTCTAATAAATAATACTAATAATTGAACTATTTTATTCTTTGTATAATCACTTATATCAATATCTTCAAAAAAAGTTCCTTCTTCATAACTGGTTACTAATATATTTTTACCTCTCATATATGGTTTTGGAATAATAATTAAATCATTATCCTTATACATATTATTATAACGAACAATATTATCATACTCATATCTAAAATCAATCTGCTTTTCAATATCTTCAAAAAATGTATTTAAATCAAATGGAATTGAAATAGAACAAAAATAACTAATTGATTTTAATATATTATTATATAATTTAAGAAAAAATATAGGAACAGCGGATTTAACTTCCATATCTGGATGAATAACTTTAACTGCTACTTTTTCTCCATTTTTTAAAATTGCTTTATATACTTGTCCTATACTACCAGATGCGATTGGTTTTGTTTCACATCCTTCAAAAATATCTTCATATTCTTCTCCAAATTCATCTTTAAATATTTTTTTTGTTATTTCAAATGAGTGTTCTTCACAATTTTCATATATATTATCAAATAATTTTAACCATTCTGGTTTATTGTCTTTATTATACAATACATTATAACGTGTTATACCCCATTGTGCTAATTTAGTTATTACACATCCATTTAATACAACATCATTATATAATGTAGTCATCCAGTAATCACTCTCTTTTCCATATATACGTGTATATATACCATTTATCATCAATGTAGCAATAAGTTTATGAAAATATATTGTTTGTTTTATTTTATCAAAAAAACTCATTTATATTATAAATATAAGATTATTAGTTTAAGTAATATATGATTATAGGTTGATAAATATTATTAATTTAGATTGTATTTTATAAATATCATTATTTTATTAAAAATTATAATAAAAGCGAGTAAAAATATATAAAAATAATTATATTAATAGTTATATACTGTTAATATGTCATTACAAGAAAAAGTTAAAAACATTGTATTTTATTTTATTAAAAAAGAATATAAACTATACTTAGATAAACATCAAGTTAAATATATTGAAGAATGTGATTTAGAGGATGTAGTAGATAATTTTTATATTAAAAAAGAAAAAGTTCTTAAAGAGTTTATTAGAACTAATTTAAAAAAAATGATGAAAGATAAATATCCAGGTGCTCTTGTAGAAAACATTATATATGATATATTTGAAGATGAACATCTTGCTAAAAATAGAATTGTACTTGAAATTAAACAATTTCAAAAATCAAAATCAAATACATTTTTATCAACTAATTTATATGAAGTAAAAATTAAACCAGATGAAAAGCACGGATTAGGAATTAATCTTAGTATTAATAATGAAAAAATTATTGTAGATGGATTTAAGAAAAATCCAGATGATAATAGTGGATTACCAGCAGAATTATCAGGTTTGATTAATGTAGGAGATGAATTAGTAGAAATTGATAATAATAATCTAACAATTATGAAAATTAATAGAGTAGTTGAAGTATTAAAAGGAATGAATAATAAAAATGGAGAAGTAGATATTAAATTTAATTCTGTTTCAAATAATAAATTTTTTGAAAGTAATTATAAGGTTTGTGAGTAAGGATGTTTTCACAATTATTTATGTACTGCAACCCATAAGGCGACTGCTAAGTTTTTGACTGCCCTCTTTGAACTGTATCTCAATCCATAGTGATCACCACGGGCTTGTGCAAGTATCCAGCACATATCCATGTTTTCGTTTCTGTTTCCAATAGTTGGAAATTTACATACTGAAATAGAAGGATTACGCATATATTTTTTTGCCTCCTTATTAAAGCCACTAGTATAGCCAAGAAGGAGGGCGTTGAGACAGGAGGTATATTTTTTACAAAATGTCTTTCTTAAACCATAACAAGAGTTATTAAGTTCAGCCAAGCAGTGGCGGAGCTTGGGTTCAGCTCGTCTTCGGTTTGCTCGTCTCTCTCTACGATGTTCCTTTTCCAAGTGTCCCGTCCTGGGTGCTGTCCATTTCTTACTAGTAGTCAAAGCCAGGGTGCGGGTTCCAGGTGGAGTGCGTGCTGGCATGATGCTTTTTTACACTATATATTCATCATAATTTTTATTTCTCAATTTTCTAATTAACGGCAAATGTATTGACGTCAATCTTATCAACACTTAATATTATTCCAATATGCTCCATTGCAAATGGAATAATAGAAAAATCTTTTACCTCTGACGCCTTTGTTATAGAACTCTCTTTATAATCAACGTTTGGTTCATCATTTATCTTATTCTTTAATAATACCTTAAAATAATCTTTTAATAATGATGTATTCATTGATATATATATAGAACCACTAAATCGTGGATTTATTTCAAGAAGATAAGGTTTATCTTTTGTTATTAACATATCAATATTCATTATTCCTGTATAATTAGAATGAATTCCAACATTATTAACTATAATCATAATATCATCTACATATTTTCGTGGAATAGACTTATGTGTTTCAAGACTATATATTGTTGGAAAGAAATATTCATTTGATATTGACCTCATATCTGTATGCCATTTATGACTATGCATTGTTACTGATATTGTTTTTCCTTCATGATATAATATATCTATTGATGCGTGATTAGGTTCTAAATGTTCTTGTAAAATCCAACGACCTTTAATATCTGCTACTTTTTCTTCTAAATCTTCATAATCTTTTATCATATATACATCTTGTGCTCCATTTGAATCATATGCTTTTTTTAAAAAATAAGGATATTCATATTTTTCAATAAAATCTTTAATAGATTTATTATTTAAATTTCGAGATGTCATTAATATTGTATCTGCCGTTGGAATATTATGTTTTTTACAAAATAAATAACAATCATATTTATCATCTAATTCATTAATTATTTTAGGATTATCACTAACAAGCATAGAAACATGTTTTAATAATCTTTTCTTATGTTTTGATAAATATGTCGCATTCTTCGATTCCGTTGGAATAATATATTTGATATTATATTTTTTTATATATTTTATAAAACGGGTTATAGGTGTATGTTTTTTCACTGATTTAAAATATAACTTAAATTTCTTATTTTTAAATCTCTTCTTAACAAATTCATATAAAATATAATATGCCCATAAACATACTCCATTATGATACATATTTTCTAACATATATCCATTGTGATTAGATAATATAAGTATGTTATGTGTATCTTGTTCTTCATCTATATTTAAGTAAAAAGGCAATTTACTAACAATCATCGCAATAATAAGTATTATTATAATTACTAATATACTTATCAGTATTGATATAATAACTGTTTTCATAATTAGTTTATTACTATAAATTAATTATATAAATTATATGCGATAGAAAGAATGTATATACTATAATAATTTTAAAAAATTGATTTAAGTAAATATTCATATTTAATTGTAATAAAATGAATAGAAACAATGCTATTAAAACTATTACTAAATATATTTTAAATTGGAGAAAAAATATTATACAACTACCATCTATTAAAATTAATAAATTTGTGATAAAATATAATTCAATTCTATATTTTAATATTACATCATCACGAAGTACTAATGATATTTCTAATAAAAATAGAGAAGTAATAATATCATCTATAATAAATAATGATATTGATGATAAATACTATTTATATAGTAGATTATGGAGAAATTTAAAAAAAGAGATTGATATGTTTATAAAAAGAGTATTGGAAAAGAATAATATTATAATAAAGAGTTCAATTCATTATAAATGTATTATTAAAGGAGGTAGAAAATATAAATATGACTTTGATTTAGTTATTTTTGATAATTCAAATATAGTTACAACAATATTTATTGAATTCAAATATAATTCAATAAATATTAAAAATACTCCTCAATTTGTATCACCTATGCATCCTTCTAATTATTTAAGTTCTTCATACGAAGAATATTTTTATTATAATTATTTAGATAAAATATATAATTTGATAGGATTAATAAAACCTCCTATAAATGAATATTTGAAAGAAGTATCTAAATCTGAACCAAATAATATAAATATGAAAAAATGTCAGATAAAATACTATGCTGGTTGTTCTAGGTCATCAAAATTTACAAATAATAATGATGATATATTATTTTATAAAAAATGTAAAGAAATATCAAAACAAAGTATCTACGAATTTATAAAAATAACTAAATTAAATACAATAAAATTACAAGAATATTTAACAAATACACAAAAAAATAAAGTATATATGTTATTTTATAATAAAAAAATTTATAATGAAACAAATATGATTGATTTTAAAATAAAATATATTATATCTTCTCCAAAAAAATCATCTTATATATGTATTACAAAATCTAATTATAAAATCAAAATTTTAATGAGATGGAAAAATGGAAATGGTATTCAATTTCCGGCATTTCAAATATCATAGATAGGTAAAATATATTTTAATTCTGTTGTATTTATAGCATTATTCCCAAAATATAATTTTATAAATTCTTTTGTTTTTTCATTATCGAATGACTTTAAAATTTTATTATATATTTCTCTGTCATTATTAATCTCTTTGTTAAATTTTAATTGAATAAGATGATTTTCAATTAAATAATCCGATTCAATATCAACTAAACAATATTCAAACTTATATGAACCATTCCCATATCCACGATTAACTACAATACATAATTCATTATTCCCTTTTTTTTTTATAAAATTTTTCTTATATTTATTATCATATTCTTTATAACTAACTTTATAATTTGATATATCACTACTATATATCAATCTTGTATAATTACAATCATCCGTTAATATATCTTTATTTTGATTCCACACAACTTTCCCAACAGTTATATCAATATTAATTGAATTTAATGTTGTTGAATTATTATATAATTTATTTAATTTTATTATATTTGTAGCACTATTGAAAATAGTGTAATCATTAATATTGGTTGTATATGTATTATTTGATAGTGTATCATTTGATAATGTATCATAACTGGGAATTTCATTTTTAATAACTAATATTATAGTCTCTTGTTTTGTTTCAATATAACTATCTTCTTTACAATTAACTATATCAATTATTCTATAATTTTTATATATATACTTTCGTAGTTTATCGTAATATAAACAATTCATAAAACTACTTGGTAATATAAAACACATAACTCCATTTTTTTCAAGCATAAATAAACATCTAATTATAAATATAATAAAAATATTTGGTCTTCCTGTATAATATTTATTATACTCCTTTTTAATATCCTCTTTTTTTATCACAAAATATGGAGGGTTGCCAATAATTAAATTATATTTTGATGTATTGTTCCAATCTAAAAAATCATCATTATATAATTTTATATTATTTTTGAACTTTATATCTTTTATATTTTTGAATATTAATTCATTGTTTTCAATAGCATCTATATTAACATTATCATATATATCATCCATATATTTTACAAACTCACAAGAACCACAACTTGGTTCTAATATATTATTGTAATCCGAATTTAAGGATGAAATAATTTGAATACATTTTGTTATAATTGATGGAGGTGTAAAGAATATTCCATTACTTTTTTTTATATCTTTTGATAATGATGATGTTAATTCTTTTGATAAACAACTAAATTCTATTAAACATTCATTTTTAATCATTCTGAATACTTCTATAATATATTTGAAGTAATTTTATATCAATTTTTAAATTATTTATATAAAATATCATATATATTCTTTAACAAACAATCCATTCGTCTTCCATTTTTTTATCTAACATTTTTTCAACTATATCATTAATCTTATTATTTGGAATAGAACAATATCTATTCTCAATAGAAGAAGTTAAATTTTTTACACTATTTGTATTATCCTCAATTGAATTAATGAAATCTCCATTATTTTCTTTATAACAAGATTGTTTTTTAGTATTATATTTAGAACATTTATTGCCATCACGAGTTTTAATATTACGCTTTGATTTAGATGTATAATTCTTATTTAAATACTTCTTTTTTTCATATCCTTCAATAATACTTTTACGCTCTCTTAAAGTATTATTAAATATTGGA
>MDTG01018354.1_pt1 | contig 16624 bp, 12 predicted proteins | sample 811421 | NCBI WGS metagenome assembly MDTG01 (sample SAMN05326645, study PRJNA326480) | marine metagenome | isolation source: seawater | place: Pacific Ocean: South East | collected 2011
ATGAAGAAATAAATGAATCAAAGAAATTAAAAAAAATATCCGATAAAAAAAATATAAAAAAAATTACAATTGGGAAAAAAAAATCAAAACTTAAAATTTTAGAAAATAAAATTTTAAAAAATTATCAAATTGTTAAATTTAATTATAAAAATAAAAATTATTTTTTCAAAACAAAATTAATTGGAAAAATTCAAATAAAAAATTTAATAATGGCTATTCTTGCTTGCAATGAATCAAATTTAGCAATTAATAAAATAATCAAAGTAATAGAAAAAATTAAGCCAGTACAAGGAAGATTAGAAAAAATAGGAAATTTATTTGATAAATCAATTGTTATATTAGATTTTGCACATACACCTGAAGCATTAAAAAGTTGTTTATTAAGTGTCAGAGAACATTTTAAATTTAGTAAAATTTCAATTGTATTTGGTTGTGGTGGAGAAAGGGACAGGCCAAAAAGAAAAATTATGGGAAAAATTGCAAATGATTATTGTGATAAAATTTATCTAACAGATGATAATCCAAGAAAAGAAAATCCAAAAAAAATAAGATCACAAATAAAAGTTAATATAGAAAAAAAAAAATTAATTGAAATATCTTCAAGAAAAAAGGCAATTTCAAAATCAATAAAAGATCTTGATCCAGGAGATATTCTTTTAGTTGCAGGCAAAGGTCATGAAAATTATCAAGAATATTTTAAAAAAAAAAAATTCTCAGATAAAAAATGTATTTTAGAAGAAATAAGAAAAAAAAATAAAAGTTTATCTAAGGATTGGAAATTAAATATAATAAAAAAAAAAATAAAAAAAATTAATTTTAAAAAAATAAGTAAAATCAATAATATTTCTATTAATTCAAAAAAAATTAAAAAAAATGATATGTTTTTTGCAGTTAAAGGAAAAAAATTTGATGGTAATAGATTTGCAAATGAAGCTATAAAGAAAGGAGCCGCCTTATCCATTGTTGATAAAAATATTAATAAGGATCTTAAAAATAAATATAAAGTAGAAAATTCTTTAAAAGTTTTAACTGAATATTCCAAATTAATCAGAAAAATATCAAACTTAAATGTAATTGCAATAACAGGAAGTTCCGGAAAAACTTCACTAAAAGATTTAATGGGACAAACACTAAATAAAATATCTTCTACTAATTATTCAAAAAATTCATTTAATAATAAATTTGGAGTGCCATTAAGTTTATCAAATATTAAAATAAATAATCATCATGGAGTTTATGAAATTGGAATGAATAAATTTGGAGAAATTAATAAATTATCCAAATTAGTTATGCCAGATGTTGGTGTAATCACAAATATTTCTTATGCACATATTAAAAATTTTAAAAATCTTAACCAAATTGCTTTAGCAAAATCTGAAATTATAAACAATATTAATAAAAAAGGAACTTTGGTACTTAATAAGGATGATAAATACTATGATTTATTTAAAAAAAAAGCATTATTAAAAAATTTAAAAGTTATTTCATTTAGTACAAAAAAAATTGCAGATATAAAACTTAGCAATCTAGTAAAAAAAAAATCAGAATATATAATTTATATAAAAATTTATAATAAATTAAAAAAGTTTATAATTAAAAAAAAATTAAAACCTTATATAAAAAATATCCTTGCAACTATCGCAGTCATTTCAATTAATTATGATGTTGAAATATTGAATAAAAAAATTTTTTATGATTTTACTATACCAAAAGGAAGAGGCAACATTTTTAAAGTAAAAATTAATAATAAAATTATTAATATAATTGACGAAAGTTATAATTCAAATCCATTGTCTTTAGAATTTGCAATAAGTAAAATAAACGAAATGAAAATGAATCCAAAAAATAAAAAGATTTTATTAGGAGATATGCTTGAGCTGGGAAGTTATTCAAAAAAACTTCATAGAGATGTAGCTAAAATTTTAAATAAATCTAGTATTTCCAAAGTATATGTTTATGGAAATTACATAAAAGAAACATTTAACAAAATTAAAACACAAAAAAAAGGAAGAATACTTAAAAATAAAATGCAATTACAAAATTTTATTAATTCTGACTTGAAAAATAATGACTATTTATTAGTAAAAGGTTCTAATGCCACAGGTTTAAATAATTTAATATCTAAAATAAAAATAGGAAAAATAAATGCTTTATAGTTTGTTTATTAATTTGACTGAATTATTTTCATTTTTTAATGTTTTTAAATTTCTTACCGTAAGGACAGGGCTTGCAATGTTTACTTCAATGTTGATAGTTTTTTTAGTAGGAAATCCTTTTATAAATTTTTTTTCATCAAAACAGCTACATAATCCAATACGAAAAGATGGGCCCGAAGATCATATAATAAAAAAAATTGGCACTCCAACAATGGGAGGCTTACTAATATTATTAGGATTATTTTCCGGAGTTTTGCTTTGGGGTGATCTTAAAAATCCCTATATTTGGTTTTTAATATTTATAGCGGCTTCTTTTGGTTTATTAGGTGCTTACGATGATTATAAAAAAATAAAAAATAAAAATTCGTCAGGAATTTCTTTTAAAATAAAAATTATTTCTCAAATTATTTTATCAATATTAGGAATTCTTATTTTGTTTTATTTTTCAAATTCTACAGAATTAAAAAATCTTTACTTTCCATTTTTTAAAAATTTAATAATAAATTTAGGTTGGTTTTTTATACCTTTTTATATTTTTATTATTGTAGGATCTTCTAACGCAGTAAATTTGACTGATGGCTTGGATGGTTTGGCAACAGTACCAGTTATATTAGTTGCAGGATGTTTTGGATTTATCAGTTATGTAACTGGAAATGTCGTATTTTCAGAATATCTTTTAATACCTTATATAAGAGATGTAGGAGAAGTAGCTGTCTTTTGTGGAGCGGTTATTGGATCATGTATTGGTTTTTTATGGTTTAATGCTCCTCCTGCTAAAATATTTATGGGAGACACAGGTTCTCTTGCATTAGGTGGATCTCTTGGAGGAATAGGAATAATTACTAAACACGAGATTGTTTTAGCAATCACAGGTGGTCTATTTGTTTTAGAAGCTGTATCGGTGATAGTTCAAGTTATTTCATATAAATTAACTGGAAAAAGAATTTTTAAGATGGCACCAATTCATCACCACTTTGAAAAAAAAGGTTGGGCAGAATCAACTGTTGTAGTTAGATTTTGGATCATATCAATTATTCTTGCAATGATTGGATTGGCAACTCTTAAATTGAGATAATGGTTAAATTATATAATCATTTTAAAAATCAAAAAATTCTTATTTATGGTTTTGGAAAAAGCGGTTATTCATGTTTTGTTAATTTAAATAAAGAAAATTATTTAAATATATTTGATGATAATAAAAAATTATTACCAAATGAAAAAAAAAAGTTTTACATAAGTAGAAAAGATCTTTTTAAAACTAATTATGATCTAATAGTTGTTAGTCCAGGAATAGATTTAAATAAATGCTCAATAAAAAAGTACCTCAAAAAAAATAAATCTAAAATAATTACGGAGCTAGATATATTTTATTTAAAAAATCAAAATAATCAAAAAATTACTATTACTGGAACTAACGGAAAATCAACAACTTCAAAATTATTGTTTGATATACTCAAAAACTGTAAAAAAGACGTAAGATTGGTAGGAAATATAGGAAATCCAATCTTATTAGAAAAAAATATAAAAAAAAAAACTATTTTTGTTATTGAGGCATCTTCATATCAAATTGATTATAGTAGATATTTTAAATCTGATTATTCTGTAATTTTAAATATATATCCCGATCATTTAGAACGACATAAAACATTTAAAAATTATATAAAGCAAAATTTAAATTAATAAAAAATCAAAATAATAACTGTTATGCATATGTAAATCAAAATGATAAGTATACTTTAAAAGAAATAAAAAATTATAATTTGAAAAATAAAATCATTAAAGTAAAAAATTTTACACCAAAAAAAATATTAGATAAAATAAAAAATCCATATTTTAAAAATATTAATAATCAAAGTAATTTAAATTTTGTAATAGAAATTTGCAAAAACTTAAAAATAAATAATAATAAAATTTTAAAAGTTGTAAATTCATTTAAAGCATTAAAATATAGACAAGAAATAATTTATAAAAATAATCATTTATTAATTATGAATGATTCAAAATCTACGTCTTTTTCTTCATCTTTAAATATTTTACAATCGTATAAAAATATATTTTGGATTGTTGGAGGTAAATTTAAAAAAGGTGATAAATTTAATTTAAAAGATAAATACTATAAAAATATTAACGCATATATCTATGGCAAAAATAAAAATTTTTTTATTAATTCATTTAAAAATAAAATAAAATTTAAATTATTTAAAAATATAAGAGAAGTTTTATTAGAAGTTATAAAAGATTTTAAAAAGATTAATAATGTTACACAAAATGTAATTTTTAGTCCCTCAGCAGCTTCTTTTGATCAGTTTAATAATTTTGAAGATAGAGGAAAATATTTTAATTTTCTTATAAAAAAATTAAATTTTATAAAAAAAATAAATGAAAAATAATTTTTTATATAATAATTATTATATTTGGTGGAAAAGTATTGATAAATTTCTATTGGTATTAATTTTCTCTCTTTTTTCTTTAGGACTTTTTTTTTCTTTAGTATCCACATCATTAATTGCCTCAGATAAGTTAAATACAAATTCTTATTATTTTTTTATTAAACACTTGTTATTTATTTTAATTGCATTTTTTACTTTTATATTTTTTTCATATATTAAGACTAATAATCTTTTAAAATTAAGTATTTTATTATTTTTTGTTTTTTTCTTATGTTTAATTTTAGTGCCATTTATTGGTATAGAGGTAAAAGGTTCAAGAAGATGGATTGATCCAATCTTTATACCAAGATTTCAACCTGTTGAATTATTAAAACCTTTTTTTATAGTTTTAATCGCAAGTGCAATTACTTTAAAAAATAATAAAAATATTTACTTAAATTATTTACTTAGTTCATTTATTTTAGTTCCTGTTAGTTTATTATTAATTTCCCAACCAGACCTTGGCCAAACAATGCTTGTAATGTTAACATGGCTATCATTAGTTTTTATTTCTGGAGTAAATTTAATTATATTTTTTTCATTTTTCTTTTTTGTAGGTTTTTCATTGTCTTATTTAATTTTTTTTATTCCAAAATTTAGTTATATAAAAAATAGATTGCTCACATTTTTTGACTCTTCTTCGGGCAACAACTATCAGTCTGAGAAAGCGTCTGAAGCCATTATTAATGGTGGTTTTTTTGGACAAGGTATTGGAGAAGGAACATTAAATTCAAAAATTCCTGAAGCTCATACAGATTATATTGTATCTGTAATATCAGAGGAATTTGGAGCAGTTATAATTATAGGTATTATTTTGGTTTACCTATTATTTGCATTTCAAGTTTTGAAAAGAATAAGATCAGAAACTGAAAATAAAATTAAATTAATACTTTTAGGATGCATTTCTATAATTTTAATACAATCATTCATACATATAGGTGTTAATATTCGCTTATTACCAACTACAGGCATGACATTACCTTTTTTAAGTTATGGTGGATCATCGATAATAAGTACAGCAATAATTTCAGGAATAATTCTAAATTTAACAAAAAGGAAACTATAATTTTGTGAAGAAAATTTTAATTTCTACAGGGGGATCTGGGGGACATGTAATACCAGCGACATGTTTATATGATCATATGAAAATTAAATTTGATGTAAAAATTGTTACGGATGTAAGAGGATCAAAGTTTTTAAATATAAAAAATTATCCTTTTGATATTTTAAAAGTACCAAATATTTTTGAAAGATTCTATTTAATTCCTATCAATTTATTTTTTTTTATAATTTCAATTTTTAATTCATTTTTTTACTTAAAAAAAAATAAGATTGAGTACATGTTTAGTACTGGAGGATATATGTCCTTACCTTTTTGTTTAGCATCAAAAATATTGAAAATTAAAATATTTTTATTAGAACCAAATATGGTTTTAGGTAGATCTAATAAATTTATATTAAGTTATTGTAATAAAATAATTTGTTATGACGATGATATAAAAAATTTTCCTGAAAAGTATAATAATAAAAAATTTTTAATATTACCTTTATTAAGAAAGGAAATTTATAGTTACAATAAAAATTTAAATAAACAATTTTCTAAAAATATAAAAATTTTAGTTATTGGTGGAAGCCAAGGAGCTGTATTTTTTGATAATATGATAAAAAATGTAGTAATTAATTTATCAAAAAATTATAAAATTCAATTAACTCAACAAATCTATAATCCAAAAATAGAATCCGAACTTAAAAAATCTTATAAAGAAGCTTTTATAGAAAACGAATTAATCAATTTTGATCAAAATTTGTATACAAAATTTAATAAATTTGACTTAGCTATTACAAGAAGTGGAGCATCAGCTATTTCAGAATTATCTTATTTTAATATACCTTTTGTTGCAATTCCTTTTCCTGCTGCAAAAGATGATCATCAATATTATAATGCTAAATATTATGAAAATAAAAATTGTTGTTGGATATTAAGACAAAATGAGATTGATATATCTAAATTTAGTATTTTTATTGAGAACATTTTAGACGAAAAAAATGATTATTTTGAAAAGAAAGAAAATTTAAATAAAATTTCTTATCAAAATACTTGGAATAATATAAACCAGAGATTAATTAATCTTATAAATGAAAATTGAATTAGCAAAAACTGAATTAATACATTTTGTTGGAATTGGTGGTATTGGCATGAGTGGACTTGCAATTATAATGAAAGGACTAGGTTTTAAGATACAAGGGAGTGATATTTCTTATAATAAAAATATTGAAAGACTAAAAAAAAATAAAATAAAAGTTTATATAAGTCATAAAAAACAGAATATTTATAAGTCTACCTTATTAGTAATTTCTTCTGCTATAAAAAAAAATAATTGTGAATATATTGAAGCAAAAAAAAAAGGTTTGCCAATTTATACAAGAGGAGAAGTTTTAGGTCACATAGTTTCATTAATGAAAAATATTGTTGTGGCAGGATCCCACGGTAAAACAACTACAACATCCTTAATTTCATGCATTTTTGCGCAATCAAATATTGATCCTACAGTTATAAATGGAGGAGTTTTAAATTCATTTGGAAACTCAGCTAAATTAGGAAAAAGTAATTGGTGTATTCTTGAGTCTGACGAGTCAGATGGAAGCTTTTTAAAAGTTCCTTCAACTTATTCAATTGTTACAAATATTGATAAAGAGCATATGGATTATTATAAAAGTTTGCAAAATCTAAAAAATAAATTTATTTATTTTGTAGAAAAAACACCATCTTTTGGCAAAACTTTTTTATGCATTGATGATAAAAATAATAAAGAAATTATAAAAAAAGTTAAAACAAAAAATTATCTTACATATGGAGTTCACAAAATTTCAAATTTTAGAATCCAAAATATATCACAACAAACACAATTTTCTAAATTTGATTTAAAAATTTCATTAATAGGGAAAAAAAAATTGGTTATTAAAAATATAAAAATTCCTATAATAGGATTACATAATATTAGAAATGCTACTGCTGCCATAGCTGTCTGTTATTCAATTGGAATATCTATAAATTTTATTAAAAAAGGACTTTTAAATTTTAGAGGCGTTCAAAGGAGATTTAACTATATTTTTAATTATAGAGGAAGTGATTATTATGATGACTATGCACATCATCCTACCGAAATATCAGAAGTTTTAAATAGTGTTAGTAAAGTTTATAAAAATAAGAAAATTATTTGTATATTTCAACCTCATCGAATTTCGAGACTAAAAAATTTAAGAAAAGAATTTTCTTTGTGTTTCAAAAAAGCACATAAAGTAATTATGTGCCCAGTTTATAAAGCTGGAGAAAATCTTTCATTAGGTTTTAAATATTATAATTTTGCAAAAGATATAACCAATAATTCTAAAGTTGAATTAATCATGATTAATAGCCAATTAGATCTCTATAAAAATATTAAACAAACAATTTATGGAAACAATATTGTTATAGGAATGGGAGCAGGATCAATTTCTAATTGGATGAGAAATCTACCTAAAATATTTAATGATAAATAACGATATAGAAGATTTTGCAAAAAAAATTAAAGGAAAAATTATATTTGATTATAATATTAAAAAATTGAATTGGTTTAATATAGGTGGAAATACAAAAATATTTTTTAAACCAGACAGTTTAATAGAACTCGTACAATATTTAAAATTATATAAAAAAAGAGGTAAAATTTTTGTTTTAGGCGCAGGATCAAATACATTATTTAATGATAATATTTTTGATGGAACAATAATAAAGTTAGGAAATAATTTTTCGAAAGTATCAAAATTAAATGATACTACAATAATAGCTGGCAGTGCAATTTTAGACAAAAAGTTATCAGAATTTGCAAAAGAAAATGAAATTGGAGGATTTGAATTTTTATCTGGAATACCTGGCACAGTAGGTGGAGGTATAAGAATGAATTCTGGTTGTTTTAATAGAGAGTTCAAAGATTTAATAATTTCAGTACAGTTAATTGATCATAATGGAAAAATTTTTACAATTAATTCAAGTAATATAAATTTTTCATATAGATCAAATGACTTACCCAAAGATTACATATTTCTCAGTGCAACTTTTAAGGGATATAAAAAAAACAAAATATTAATAGAAAACGAAATTAAAGAAATAAAAAATAAAAAAGAAATAGCACAACCATCAAAGATTAAAACTGGAGGAAGCACTTTTAAAAATCCAATTGAACAAACTAATACAAAAGTTTGGGAGTTAATTAAAAAACATGTTCCAATGAATAAAACATTTGGAGATGCTGGAATATCTTCAAAACACTCTAATTTTTTTGTAAATAATGGAAATGCTACTTCTAAAGATATGAGAAACCTAATAAATTTTGTGAGACAGAATATTGAAAAGGAAACAGGAATTATAATTAATACTGAAATTGAAATTGTGGATTAAATGAAAAAAAAAATTCTAATTTTAGCTGGAGGTTATTCTAATGAGAGAGAGATAAGTTATTTAACTGCAAAAAGTGTATTTAATGAACTTAAAAAAACTAAAAAATATTTAATTAAAATAGAAGAACCAAAAGGTAATTTTATAAAAAATTTAAGAAAATTTAAACCACATGTAGTTTTTAATGCATTGCATGGTAGATATGGAGAAGATGGTTATATTCAATCAATTTTAGAGAACGAAAAAGTAAAATATACTCATTCTGGAGTATTATCATCTTCAATTGCAATTGATAAAGAGATAACAAAAAAAATTTATATAAAAAATAAAATACTTACTCCTAAATATTTTAAATTAACTTTTTCAAAAAAATTAGAAAAAAAAAAAATTATTAATAAAATAAAAAAAAAATTTGGCTTTCCAGTTGTATTAAAACCTTTAAATGAAGGATCTAGTGTTGATGTATATATATGTAACAAATTTAATTTAATTAAAAATTTAAATATACTTATTAATTATAGAGAAATAATTGTCGAAAAATATATACCTGGTAGAGAAATTCAGGCAGCCATTATGGGAAATAAAAAACTTGGCATTATAGAACTTAAACCAAAAAGAAAATTTTATGATTATGAGGCGAAGTATAATCGAAAAGCAGGAACCGAACATTTAATTCCAGTAAATATTAGTAAAAAAAAATATGACGAAGTGATGTCAATTGCATTAAAGGCTCATAAAATTTTAAAATGCAAAGGAATAACCAGATCAGATTTCAGATTTTATAATAATAAATTTTATTTACTTGAAACAAATACACAACCAGGCTTGACCTCTTTGTCTTTAGTGCCGGAAATTGCAAAATATAAAAAAATTAGTTTTTTGAAATTAATTAACTGGATTATAGAAGATGCATCAACAAATAGATAAAAAAAAAAAATTATATTTTTTTCTTTTATTGTTAGTACTTTTATCAACTACAAATAATACAAATATTATTGTCAAAACTGAAAAGTTTTTTAATATAAAAAAAGTTTCTATTTATGGATTAAATGACAATTTGAATCAAATTTTAAGAAATAAAATTGATTATATTTTAGATAAAAAAATTTATTTAATTGATAAAAATAACTTAAATCAAAAAATAAATAATTTTAATTTTATAGAAAAATTTACAGTAAAAAAAATATTTCCCTCAGAAATTAAAATTATAATAAATCAATCAAAGATATTGGCAACTACAATAAAAGATGGAAAGAATTATTTTATTGGATCAAATGGAAAATTAATTGAAAAAAATTTATTTAAATTAGAAGAAAAATTACCATATGTTTTTGGAGAATTTGTAAATAAAGATTTTAAACTAATTGTAAAAAAAATTCGAAGTGTTGGAATTGATTATAAATTATTTGATAGTTATTATTATTATAGAAATGGAAGATGGGATTTAAAGTTTAAAAATAATAAAATTATTAAATTACCTAGAAATAATTTAGAAGAAGCATTATCCAAGGCTAAAGCTTTATTAGAAAATGAGAAAACTAAACATTATAAAATAATTGATCTTAGAATGCCAAATCAAGTAGTTTTAGATAATGATTGAACAAAATTTTGAAAATTTTTTAGATCTTGGATCTTCAAAATTACGTCTAGGTGTATTTGATAAAAAATTATTTAAATTAAAATATATCTCTGAAAAAAATTGTATTACCAATTTAAGTCTAAAAAAATTAGATATAAATAATTCTCAATCAATAATAAGTGAATTAGTAAAAGAAGCTGAAAAAAATATAAATTCCCATATTAAAGATTTAAATTTAATTATTGATACTACAAATATTACAACAATTGCCATTTCATTGAAGAAAAATTTTGATGAAAAATTAATTGATAAAGAAGATATTAATTATTTTATTATAGAGGCTCAAAGATTAATAAAGTCAAATCATTCTGATAAGAAAATATTGCATACGATTATTGATAAATATATATTTGATGATATTGAATATGATACATTCCCTGAAAAAAATAATTTAGGCAAAAAAATAGTTTTACAATTAAAGTTTATCTGTATACCAAAATTAATTTTTGAGGAAATAATTTCAAAATTTAAAGAAAATTTAATTGAAATAAAAAAAATTTATATTTCAAGTTATGTAAAATCATTTAATTATAGTAAATTTTTTGAAAGGTATAATTATAAAACTTTCATTGATATTGGATATAACAAAAGTTGTTTAACAATATTTAAAAAAAAAAAATTATTTCTAATAAAAAATATTCCGATCGGTGGAAATCATATAACCAAAGATATTTCTAAAATACTTGAGATTCCATATGAAGAAGCAGAGGAAGTTAAAAGAAGTTTAAATCAATCAAATTCAACTTTTTCATACAAATCAAATGAGGAGTTTTTATCTAACAATGAAATAAAAAAAGATTTAGAAAATAAATTTTCATTAAAGTTATTAAATCAAGTTATTTATGCACGGATAGAAGAAATATTAAAATTATGTGTTGATCACATAGAAATTTTAAATTTAAAGGATTTTAGTAGTGGCAATGTTTTAATATTTACTGGAGAAGGGTCAAAAATTTTAAATAAAAACTCTATATATTTAAAGGATGAATTTAATTCATTTGAAGATATTCATTTTTATAATGAGTCTAAAGAAAGTATATGTGAGTCAGCCTGTAATTTTGAAAGATACTCTAATTTAGAGCTTTTAACTTTCTACGCGAAAAAACCAGATAAAAAAGGATTTTTTGAAAGATTTTTTCAATTTTTTGAATGATCGTTGGTATTTTACTGTAACATTAGTTGTGTTTTTTTAAAGTTATGTACAAAGTATATTTATTTAATGTCAATTTTAAATCAAAAAACTTTAAAAAAATCTATAACTTTTAATGGCGTAGGACTTCATACAGGAAATAAAGTTAATTTAAGAATTTGTCCATCAGCACCCAATTCTGGAATTCAATTTAAAAGAGTTGATTTAAAATTAAACAACATAGTAATTCCAAATGTGTATAATGTTACTGATGCAACTTTATGTACGACTGTATCTAATGAAGCTGGTGTAAAAGTATCAACAATCGAACATTTAATGGCTGCCTTGTATGGCATAGGGGTGGACAATGCAATTATTGAAATAGATAACCAAGAAGTTCCAATTTTAGATGGATCAGCAAAAATTTTTGTAGAAAGAATATTATCAACAGGTTTAGAACTAAGTAACCAACCAATAAAAATAATAAAGATTGAAAAAAGAATTTCTATAAAAGAAGAAAATAAATTTATTGAAATTGAGAATTCAAAAGCTAGCCTAGACATAGACTTTGAAATAAAATATTCAAATAGTTTTATTGGCACTCAAAGAAATAAAATAAATGTATTTCAAAATGATTTAAGTGAAATATACAATTCTAGAACATTCTGTTTATATGAAGACATAGAAAAATTAAGAAAGATGAATTTGGCAAAAGGAGGCAGCTTAGAAAACGCAATAGTAGTTAAAGATAACAAAGTTTTAAATCCTAAAGGTCTAAGAAATAGTAAAGAATTTGTAAATCATAAAATTTTAGATTGTATGGGAGATTTATTTTTAAGTGGTTATCGTTTGGTAGGATCAATAAAATGTTCTCAAGGAGGCCATAGTTTAACAAATAAATTACTAAGGCAAGTTTTTAAAGATAAAGACAATTTTTCAATATTCGAGTTAAGAGAGAAAAATTTACCACATTCTTTTGTCAATAAATATCACTTAAAATCAATAGCTTAATAATTAGAAATTTATCGTTATTTCTGGTAAAAAAAAAAATGAAAATTTTCAGTTCATTTTTAATATTTTTTTTTACTATTTTACTATCTTGTTCAACAAATGAAACAGAAGTTGATCAAATAAAAAATACTAGTTTAGATATTCAAATGATTGAATCATATAATGAGGGACTTAAAATTTTAAACTCTAATGGAGATTCTATTATTGCAGCAAAAAAATTTAATGAAGCAGAGCTTTTGTTTCCACAATCTAAATGGGCTCCAAGATCAACTTTAATGGCTGCTTATGCTTATTATAGACAAGATTATTACTTTGATGCAATTAGTGAAATAGAAAGATACTTTAAAACATATCCGAACCATAACAGAAAAGATTATGCATATTATCTTTTAGCACTTTCTTATTATGACCAAATAGTAGATGAAAAAAAAGATTTAGAACCATTAATTCAAGCAAAAAAAAATTTTGAATATCTAATTAAAAATTATCCATCTACAGATTATGCATTAGACGCTGAATACAAACTTGAGGTAATTGAAGAAATATTAGCTTCTAAGGAAATTTATTTAGCGAGATATTATATTGATAAAGAAAAGTGGGTTCCGGCAATAAATCGATTTAAAAAAGTTGTTAATGAATATGAAACCTCAATTTACGTTGAAGAAGCTTTACATCGTCTTGTTGAAATTCATTATAAATTAGGTTTGGTTGAAGAAGCAAAAAAATATGCAAATGTACTCGGTTATAACTACCAATCAAGTAAATGGTATGAAAAATCATATAAAATATTTAATAAAAAATATGTTAAAAAATCTAAAATTAAAAAAAGAAAAAATTCAATAATTGATAATATTAAATCTTTAATTGTTTAAAATGAATAATGAATTTGTCAAAAAAAAATATAAAAAGAAAATAAAAGAATTTATTAAACACAATCGATTGTATTTTGATAAAAATAGACCTCAAGTATCAGATAAATATTTTGATGAATTAAAAAAAGAAATTTTAGATCTTGAAAAAAAATTTGATTTTTTAAATGATAAAAATTCTCCTTCTAAAATAATTGGTTTCGAACCATCAAAAAATTTCAAAAAATCAAAACATAGAGTAAAAATGTTATCTCTTGCTAATGTGTTTAAAAAAGAGGAAGTTGAAAATTTTGAAAAAAAAATCAAAAATTTTCTTGATTTAGATAAATCTTCAAAAATAGAATACAGCGTAGAACCCAAAATTGATGGAATATCAGCATCCTTAACATATAAAAATGGAACTTTTGTATCTGGTTTATCCAGAGGAGATGGTGAGGAGGGAGAATTAATTACTGAAAATTTAAAAACCATTAAAGATATACCAAAAAAAATAATTTCAAATAATTTTCCTAGTGATATTGATATTAGAGGAGAAGTTTTCATATCCAATAAAGATTTTGAAAAAATCAAAGATAACTTTGCAAATCCAAGAAATGCAGCTTCAGGATCATTAAGACAAAAAGATCCAAATCAAACTAAAAAAATACCACTTCAATTCATTGCATATACTTATGGATATCAAAAAAATTTTAATTTTGAAAAACAATCACAATATCTAAAAGCATTAAATGAATGGGGTTTTAAAACAAGTAAATTTAATAAAGTTATAAATGGTGTAAATAATTTAATGAAAAATTATGAGCAGATGGAAAATATAAGATTTGAATTAGAATATGACGTTGACGGTTTAGTATATAAGGTAAATGATTTTAAACTACAATCTAGACTTGGATATGTATCTAATTCACCCAGATGGGCTTCGGCACATAAATTTTCTGCAGAGAGTTCTTTTTCTAAAATATTAAATATTGAAATTCAAGTTGGAAGAACGGGAGCATTAACTCCTGTAGCTAAAATAAATCCTGTAAATATTGGAGGAGTAATTGTATCAAATGCAACTTTGCATAATGAAGATGAAATTTCTAGAAAGGATATTAGAGTAGGTGATACAGTTAAAATAGAGAGAGCAGGAGATGTTATTCCTCATGTTTTGTCAGTTGATTTAAGTAAACGAAATAAATTATCAAGAAAATATATTTTTCCTAATAAATGTCCATCGTGCAAATCAACAGTATCTAAAGAATATAATAATCAAACTAAAAAATTTGATGCTATAAGAAGATGTACAAGCGAAGGTTTTGAATGTGAAAAAATTGCAATAGAAAAAATAAAACATTTTATATCAAAGGACAGTTTAAATATTGATGGACTAGGAAAAAAAGTCGTTGAAAAATTCTGGGATTTAAAATTAATAAGATTTCCTCACGAAATATTTTTATTAGATTTTAATAAAATAGAAAAATTAGATGGTTGGGGTAAATTATCTAGTTCAAATTTAAAATATGCAATAAATAAATCAAAAAATATAAGTTTAGAAAAACTAATATATGCTTTGGGAATAAGACATATTGGTCAAGAAAATGCAAAGTTGATAAGTCAAAATATAAAAAGTTTAGAAAATTTATCTAAAATTCGTTCAAATTATAATTTTAACTCTTTTTTAAATATAGATGGAATAGGAGAAACTCAAGTTCAATCTCTTAAAAAATTTTTTTCTAACAAAGATAATATAAAAGTAATAAATGAATTAAAAAAATTTATTAAAATAGAGAAAGAAGAAAAACAAATAAGTGGAAGATTGCAAAATCAAACTTTTCTTATAACTGGCAAACTTAATGGCATAAGTAGAGCTGAAGTAAAATCAATAATCGAAAAAAATTCTGGAAAAATTTTAAGCTCTGTTAATAACAAATTAAAATATTTGGTAGTTGGAGAAAAACCAACTACAAAAAAAATTAACTTAGCAAAATCTTTAAAAATTAATATAATTAATCAAAAAGAGTTAGAATTACTTTTAAATTAATTTTTGTAGCCATTTTTTTTCTTTGTGATTTAGATATTTAGATAAATTTAAATATGTTTCCATATGATATTTAAATAAGTAATTTTTTTCTTTTTTACTTAAAATGCTGAAATCAATTAAATCTATATCTATAGGAGCATAAGTTAAATTTTTAAATAATAATTTCTTTTTAATTTTTTTCACATAAACTAAATTTTCTATCCTTATTCCAAATTGATTTTCTTTATAATATCCTGGTTCATTACTCAAAATCATACCTTCTTTTAATTCTACATTATTAAATTTTGAAATTGATTGTGGACCTTCATGAACATTTAAAAAAAAACCTACCCCATGACCTGTGCCATGACCATAATCTAAACCTATTTCATTTAACCAGTATCTCGCTTTTTTATCAATTTGATATCCTTTATTAATTTTATTTAAATTAGTTGTAGCTACAGCAATGTGTCCTTTTAAAACTCTTGTGAATATATCTCTAATTTTTTTTTTTGGTTTTTTAAAACAGACAGTTCTAGTTACATCTGTAGTTCCATGTTTGTATTGACCTCCAGAGTCACAAAGTAATAAATCACTTTTTTTGATGATCCTTTTTGTAGTTTGATTAGCCCTGTAATGAATTATGGCTCCATTCGGCCCAGAACCTGCTATTGTACCAAAACTAGGAAAAAGATATTTTTTATTTTTTTTTCTTAAATTTTCTAGTTTTCTTTCAACATTAATTTCATCCAATAATTTTAATTTACTATTTTTTAACCAAAATAAAAATTTAGTAAGAGCTACGCCATCAGAAATATGAGCTTCTTCCATATTTCTTATTTCTATTTTATTTTTTATTGACTTAAATTTATAACAAGGGTCTATATAATTAATAATTTTAAAACGGGAACTGATCAAATTATGGTTAGAAATCGAACAAGTTAAATTATCAAT
>MDTG01107162.1_pt1 | contig 16623 bp, 20 predicted proteins | sample 811421 | NCBI WGS metagenome assembly MDTG01 (sample SAMN05326645, study PRJNA326480) | marine metagenome | isolation source: seawater | place: Pacific Ocean: South East | collected 2011
ACGCAAGAATTGTCTTGGATCTAAACTCCAAAGAGAACCCAGGCCTCCTTAGCTTAGTTCCAGATGATGTTTTAATTTTTACAATTGCTTTCCTAGATGTCTGCAAAGATTCTCTTGGATACATAGAAACTCTTTATAATGATATGAACTTAAATGTCAACAACTCAGACGATCAAGAGATGTTCGATGGAGAGGATAAAGAGGTTAAAGATATGCTAGATGAAGCTTTGAAGCAAAGAGAACTTTCATCTACGAAAAGAAAAGATTTTGTTATGAAGAATAAGGGCAGGAGATCTGATTCAGTTATGAAAGATTTAGACCTGCTTATGTCAGAATTAGATTTAACAAAAGATATAGATCTGGTTCATAAGTATATGGAAAGAACAAACCCAGAAGCAAAAAACTGGTATGTAAATTTTAGAAGATATATGAAAGAAAATATTCTTGGAGAAGAAGACGGCCTTTTATCTAAGACATTTTATAGAATCTTAGCAACCACTTCTGCTCAAAGAAATCCTGAGTTTAATTTTGACTTGACTCAAAGCACTTTGGACAGAATACCAAAGGACTTTGATCCGGAATATTTTGAAGATGAAAGAGGAAGAATTTCTTCTGATAAAATAAAAGAAGAAAAGGGGCTCTTTCTACATGACATAAAAGGCTTGATGATTAATCACAAAGTTGGAATAATAACTGCGTTAAAAGGTATTGAGATACCTGGACCAAAGGTTTCTAGATTTTCAATGAATCTTCAAGGGGTGGATGCGGAAGTTACAATGGATGTTCATATGTTTGACTTTCTTTTTAGAAACGAAAAAGATTATAGAATTGATAGGGGTAAAAAGGTAAAGCTTCAAAGCACTAGTCTTTCTGAGATTAGAAGAAAGATTGGAGAGAAGATTTTTAGAGAAAAGGCTAAAAATTTAAGCCTTGGGGCATCACAACTTCAAGCGGCAATATGGATGTTTAGGTGCGAGGTAGAGCTTGGCTCTTATTCATCATATGATTATATGACTAATATAGAAGATAGAAAGAATTCTTTGTCGTCTCAGATTAGCAACCTTAAGTCATATTTGGATAATAGATAGTATTTTGAAAAAATTTATAATTAAAGAAATTAGCAAATGGGAAAGACTAAATGATGACTTACTTTCATATGAAATATCCAAAGGTAAGTTCGCACTTCTTTCTTATAACTACAACCTTAAATTGTGGATCTCCGGATTTCCAAATCCAAAAAATGAAAAGAAGGTAGTATTTGTTAAAGAGAAAGATCTTGAAATCGCAAAAATGAAGGTATGCCTGCTTTCTTTTTAATAATATATTAATAAAATCTTTTATACTTAAACAATGGAGACTTTTTATCATGAAAAAAGAATTAATTAAGCTAGCAAAAGCTCTAAAACTATCTGGATATAAATCTTATTCTTCCAGAATATTTAAAATTTCAGAAGATCTTGGGGCAGATGCTTTTGAAAAATTTGATGAAAGGTATAAAGAATACGGAAAGGGCTCTACGTCAGTTAATTATTACCCGACTTATGCACAAATAGCGAACTTGATTGAAGCTCTAGAAGATGCTGATAATAAAAATTTTTTAATAAGAACTTTTCTTTCCGGAAAAAAGATAGGGCTTATCTCTAATCTTGGAGATGGCAATGAGAGTCATTATTTAAATAAGGCAAAAGTGGGATTTCAGACCAATGTATCTCCATTCGAAATAAGAGAAATGATTGCAAAAGATATAATTAATAAAAGAGAACACGTTGGACTTCCTTTGGATACATATGAATCTATGCCTAAGGAAATAGTGATAAAGTATTTAATTGTTTTCAAAGAAATTGATTTCGGAGAAACCTCAAAGCAAACTAGCTTTCTGACTCTTGACTCCAAATTAACAAACAATGAAGATGCTATGAAAAATAATTTTAAAAAATATATACATAAGGAATACCTAATGCAATCTGAAGAGTTAGACTCAGGAGACTCTGCTCCTCCTAGATTTAATTACAAAGTAAACGTAAAATATCTTCCATCATCCAATCTTATAGCCGGGACTCCAATGGGTAAGGAATTAGAGGGGGCTTCTCAGGCGCAAGTTTTATTTACCCTTACAATTGATGACCCTGTAAAAGACGCAGTTCTAAGAAATAAAAAGAACAAAGACCATCAAGAAGAAATGGAAAGAATGAAAAAGTTGAGAAGAGAGAGGAAAGAGATAGACTTGCATAAGAAATTTTTGCTTCACTTGGATAAGATGCAGAATCATTGCAAAGAAGTCTTCGAAAATGAAGCGGGAGACGACGGACCAAGCAGGTCCAGATTAAACGAGTCAGATTATGTAATGAAGGAAATAGTTGAATTTGTAAATCACTACGAGATAGATTCGTTGGCAAATCCGAGTGATGAAAACGTAAAGAAGTCTATGAATATTGGTCAGCCTCCATATGGAATATTGTATGACGATCACTCTAGAAGAGATTTCGAAGATAGATTGAACACCATAGGTTTTTCGGAGAATAAGCCTGAGAACATCCCATATCACTTAGGAAAATAACGGATAATAGAATTTATTTGTATAAAAAAAACTGAGCAGATTATTTCTGCTCAGTTTTTTTATTTTTTGAACACAAACTTCTTAACAATTTCTTTATAATTTTTATAAAAAAAACTTTGAAACTTTATATTTAGCAGGATATAATAGTTCTAAGGATATATTTTTTTTATATAATTTTTATATAAAATTTTTAACAGTCATCTTTATTAGATTGGGTGCTGGAGGTAAAGTGAAAATAGTTAATATAAACTCTAACTATGTATCAAATTTTAGTTACGGAATAGGCGAAATAAGCTGTTCTTACGTCAAACTATTTAAATTATTTGGAGTTCCAAAGTATACAGATTCATATAAATCAGATTATGAATGGACTTTAAACTTAGATAGCGGAGATCATATAAATATATATGATTGGAAAGTTGGCAAAAATTATTGCGGAGAAGATTTGGGATTAGAAAAAGAAGATATTTTTATTTGGAATGTTGGCTCAAATAAAAATAATTTAATTAATTTTATAAAATCTTTAATTGAAAGTGATAGCTGGAATGGATTTGAGGAGTCAAGGCTTAGTATGTTTATGTCAGAAGATCTTGTAAAGGACGCAACAGAAAGGGTAGGCAAATGGGATTAGATCAACATTTTGTTATAGAAACCGAAGATGGGTTTGAAGAAATTCTATACTTTAGAAAATTTTATGAGTTAAATGAATGGGTTGGATTTTATTTAGTTGAAAAATATGATATAAATCCAGATTTTAATTGTGAGTATATACCAGTTAAACCTGAGGATATAAAAAACTTATACCTTGGACTTTTTTCAGATATACCAAGCTTTGATGATGGAGCTACTTTTAGTTTTGAGGAAAAATGGCAAAAGCTATTTTCGAATATAAAACACCTAAAGACTTTGTCAGAAGAAAAAAAATTATATTATTATGCTTGGTGGTAAGCCAAAAGGAGAGTTAAAATGAAAGCATCTGGGTTGTATTGTTATAACTGCAAAACATTTATATATAGTAGAGCAAGGCATGACATGGTTGCATGCTATTGCAGAGATAAAAATAAAGCAAAGTCAGTTTGCGTTGATGGTGGTCAGTTTGATTATTTTAAAACAACAAAGGGCTTGGACAGCAAATCTATATTTTTAAGAATAGATATACCAATAACAAAAAATGAAATGATTGATGACTGGAAATTTAATGAGAATAATTTTGGAAGGTTAAAAATTGAAAATATAAATAAAGAAATATTAAAAAATATAGGTGGCATACCAAAAGAAGATTTAATTAATGAACAAAATTATATAGGTATATGCAGAAATTCATATGTTGCAAAGTGGAATTCTGAAGAGTCTAAATTTTATTATATAAGAAGTAAATTTGGAAAATTTTTCATTGAGACTATAAATCACCCAGAAGATGATGATGGGTTTGATTTATTTATTCCATTGAAAAAATCTAAGTCTCCAAAAGATATACTCCCCAAAGATATGTGGGGAATTAGTTCTAACATATTTAAAAAAGTAGAAGAAAATGAAGAAGAGTAACTCAAAGTCGACAAAAGAAGAAGTTATTGCTGCCGCAATGAAAATTATGACAGACATAACAGAGGAATCTTTTTATTGCTATACTGCAAACGATGATGGAGGTTTGCACTTGGTGTGTGCGGTAGAAAGAAGTGAGGATGATTTTTCAGATATAAATGGCAACTTACCACATAAATTTATGGGCTGGAGATCAGTTATACTTTCAGTTCCAAATAATTATATAAATACTTTCTTAAAAAATAATGGATCAAAATAAAATGAGAAGAAAAACCCTTAGAAGAAAAGCCAAGACTAAAGTTGTAGACAAAGAAAAAGTAAAAGACTGTATGAAGGACTTGCACCCTATGGCTTTGGGAATTATGGTTTCAGAAACAAGCAAAATAGGAAACTCTCCCAAGTCATCTTTTGAGGAGTATATAGTTAAAAGCACAGAAGCTTTGCTTGATAAAAAAATTCAAAGTAAAAAGTGGATATCGTCAATAAATAAATTTGTTGAAAAAAGAATAAACGAAATGTCAGCAGAAGATCCTGAACATAAAGTGGGAGAAAAGATAGAGTTAGAAGATATAGTTGTTCTAAACTCTTCAACTAAGCAATCCCCTTATGGCTCTTATCACTCTGTTTTATCAATAAATAAGTCTGGCTGGAAATATCACTTTTCTACATCTAAGATGCCAGTTATAAAGCCTGGATATAATTTTAGTTTGTCTGGAACTGTAAAGGCTAACTCAGAGGGGATAACTTTTTTATCTAGAATAAAGATAATAAGTTATATAAAAAAATAATAATAACGAAATAATCTTTTTATAAAAAATATGAAAAGTTATATAAAATGTATATAATATACTTAGAATGAGTAAAAAAACAAACCCTTAGAATAAGGACAAACAATGTTTTCATCAATTGAAATTCCAAAAGATAATAGCTATTCTACATATAGAATTCCAAAAGGAAATGGAAAGTTTAGAGTTATAACTGCTCCATCTGAAGAGCTTAAAGGATTCCAAAAATTATTTATGGAGCATCTTGAGTCTATAACTTTACATAGCTCTGCTCATGGATTTGTAAAAGGAAGGTCTATATCAACAAATGCTTTCCCTCATATCAAAAAGAAGTTTGTATTAAGTATGGATCTCAAAGATTTTTTTCCATCTATAAAAACAGATATGATTAAAGGTATTTTTTCTTTACACAATATAGATCAAAAATATGTTGAATTCGTAACATACAAGGGTGGTTTGCCGCAAGGCTCTCCATGCTCTCCCGTTATATCCAATATTTACTGCTATGATTTAGATGTGGAGCTTTCTTTTTATTCTGAAAAGAATAATCTTTCGTATACAAGATATGCGGATGACTTAACCTTTTCTGGAAAAATATTTGATAAAAAATATATAAAAGAAATAAAGGAAATAGTTAATAGGCACAAATTAAAAGTTCACCCTAATAAAACAAAAGTTATGTGGCAAAATCAAAGACAAATTGTAACAGGAGTTATAGTCAATGAGAAACTTAATATGCCAATAGAAAAAAGAAAAAAAATGAGAGCCTTAAGACACCAGTTTGATGTGTTGCCAAAAAAAGAAAGGAGGGTTTTGGCTGGGCTAAAAGGATTCGGAACAGCAATAGATAACGGAAGAAAATATATGGAGGGCAAAAATGAGGGTTGATATATATTTAAATATACACAAATCAAAAAAACTTGGGAAAAAAGTTTTTTCAATTAAGGATAAAAAAATAAATAAAGTTGTAGATCATTCATCTGGAGGGTTCTTTATTAAAAATGCAAGCTTCATTGTGTCAAAAGCAGGAAGAGAAAGGGTTATTAAAGAAAAAAGAAAGAATGTTCACGCATTTATAAGAGGTCAGTTCGTAACAGGCTTGAAGCCCTCAAAAGAAGCTATAGCTACATACAACCCGTATCTTTACGACTCTTTTGTTGACTCTGTGACAAAAAAGAAAATTTTTGCGTCTGACTTAGTATACATAGATTTAAATGGAAAAATATATTATAGGTAATTAATTGTGAACTTATTATTTGATTATATGGTAAATGGAATTGATACCAAAGAAGAGTTTGGGTTTGAGGCAGACTATCCTTTTACGGAAAGTTTATTCAAACATTTATCTGAATTCTTTAATGATGGCGAGACCTTTAGAGCTTGTCCGATGAATAAAAATAATTATTTTCTTTGCATAGAGGAAGATGATTATAAGGAAATATTCGGATATGAGATAGTAGACAACAGATTCTTTTTTATTGAGGGCATATATATGCCACAAGAGATAAATGAAGTTCCAAGTCTATTAGACTTAATGTCTGAGATAATAAAATTTTGCATTGAATATTCGGAAAAAGAAGAGGACTCTGATGAAGATACAGAGTGCGATTTTGAATGGATTTAAAGAAAAAAGGAAATTATTATGAGCAGTATGAGTGAGTTTGATGTACACAGAATAAGTAATTCTTGTTTGATATATGGCAATGATCCGAATAGTTATCCAGAGTCGATGGACTTCTTAAGGCTTTCCGATAAAGATATAAAGCTTTTGCTTTCTAATGCAAAATACTTTGTAGATAAGCATGAAATATGGATGCCAAGAAACTCTTGGAGAGCTAACTGGATTTTTTATAACTCTATAACTAAATTATTTTTTTCAAAAAAAGATTTATTTATAGGTTTAATAAATTCAGAAAAAATGTGTGCATCTATAAGACAACACCTGTATAGGGAAGAGATTTTCTTTAGTGAAAAGTGTCACTTTGATATAGCATCTGATAGAAATGTATCTATGGATGTTAGATCATATGCAGCTTCCAGAGTTAAAGACCCAGAGTTATTAAAAAAATTAATTAAATCAAAAGATGCAAAAGTAAGAAAAGAGGCATATAGGTCAGCAGGGATAGAGAAAAACATAGAGAGCATAGCAAAAGATAGATCGGGAGTGGTAAGACTCTTGGGAATTAGACACCTTCCATTTGGAAGTAGTAAACTAAAGTTATTTATAGAAAAAGAGAAGAAGGGCCTAAACCTACAAATGCTGCTAACTAAATTAAGTAAAAATGATTTGCTTTTTGTTATATCTGCAAAATCAAGATCGAGTTATTCCAATGGTGTTATAGCCAGAATACTAAAGGATAGGCTTGGGCAGTAATGATTTTAAGCACTCTTTTGAAGCCATCGCATTAGCGATGGCTTTTTTTATATATTATTTATACAGTATAAAGTATATATTTGCATTAGGAGGCTCTATGAACTATACCGATAAGCTTATAGATAAATTTTTTATTAAATGTATATTAAATATAAAGAGTGGGTTTGCTCAAAGTAAAGAGGTAGATTTTTTTTATGAAAGAAGAACAACTCAAAGTTATTTTTACGAAAAAGAAGTTGGAGAAGATTTGTTTTTTTTAATAAAAGGAACTTGTTCTGGAATAGGAATTTATATTAATAAAAGATGTTTATTTAAAGAATTCGAGCTTCTGTGCAGCTCTGAGTTTTATAATGATATAGAGAGATTTTCTTCGATGAAAAAAAATAAAAAAACAATATACTCCGAAGAGCTATGCGACATAATGACATCCGAGCTATTGAGCGTTGTAAATGAAAAGGTAAATAGCAAAACTATAGAGTCAAAGGCGTTTTCATGCAAAGCAATATAGGGCATACTTTATCAAAATTAAATTTATTTTTTAAATTAAAAAATTTAAAAAAGCAATCTTTTTTGTTAAAAAAGCTGGCTATGGAAATAGCTCAAGAGAATATAAGAGAAGAGGTTGCTGAAGCCAAAGAAGATAGGCAGTCTATTGGTGCATTCGACTACTCTTCTTTATTTGAAGATGGAAAAGAGTATGTTGTTTTAAGCCCAAAAGATTATTTTCCTAAGTATGTTGAAAACAAAAAGGCCATACTGAATATGATAAATGATAAAAAGATTTTATTTGATTCGCTAAATGGCTCGCCTATTAGCATAGACCTTATGAAGGAAAACCCCTATCAATTATCTGTATCTAATAAAAAAGTAGATCTAGCCAAATGGGGTTTAAAGCCATCCTGGTCTACTACAGGAATGTTTGAGGAAGAGGCTCTGAAGTCTTTATTTAAAAGCATTTACTTAAATAGGGCCATTGGAGATCTTAGAAGATTTTTTGGACAAGATGGATATGCCATAAAAGACTATCTTGTTACAGATCCTATTTTAAAAATAGATAGTCTATCTGATGTAAACAATCTTTCTGATTTTAAAAAAATATTTAATGTTAGCCCAATATTATTTTATGACGGAAACATCGAAGATGTAATTTCGGAAATAGAAGAATTGCTTTCGGAAAAAGGAATAGATCGTAAAGTAAATAAGGAAGAGCTTTCTTTTATAATAAAAAATTCAGAAAAAACATTGGAGAATTTAATTCCAATCATGGATGATCTTGATGGGTTTTTCTACAAGCTTAGAGCTTATTCTTCTGGAAAAGATAAAGTGTCAAAATATTCTGTAGTTATAAGTTATGACCCAAATGATATAGCTACTGCTACTTATTGCAAACCACAAGGTCCATTTGATACAGATGATTCAGACTGGGATGAAAAAACAAAGGGAACAGGGTGGTGGTCTTGCAAAAATATATACGAGGACAGAGATATACTTGATGATGTAAGATATGGAGGCCTTGTTGCATATTTGGTTAATTCAGAAAGACCATACCCTATAAATAATCCCAGGGCAAGAGTTAGAATAAGACACTTTAAAAATGCGCTATCTGGAAAATCAAATGATTTTATCTTAAAAAAAGAGCCGAAAACTTATGGGGAGGACATTAATAGTAACGGTAAAGGTGTTTTAAATACCGTTGTTGATAAGTGGGTTGAAAGATCAAACTCTTTAATAGATAGCTCGGGTCTTCTATATACGCTAAGTGGAGATCAGTCTACTGATGGGCTGGACTCCATAGACATAATGACCAAAGGCAGGTTTGACTTTGGGGAAGAAAAAATAGATGCGGCAAAAGCAAGCTCTATTTATAGGGAGCTAAAATCTTCCATGGAAGAGATTAACAATGAAATAGAGGAGTCTGTGGCCATAGATCTATTTATAGTTTCATCTTTTTTTGGAGAAAATATAAGTACAGAAGATATTGCCTATGCCTATAATGATAATAGCTATGGTAAAATTTCAAATTATGATATATCAGGCAATGAAAGAATTGGCGCAAAAGATTCAGCCATAATATTTAGCAACATATCCTCAACAGAAATTGGCGGTAGCGTTATAAAAAAATCAGAAAACTTTATTGATATAACAAAAGAGGAAATGATTGGGCTAATAGAGTCTTTCTCTCATTATTTTAAAATATTGGCATCGAATATGTTTGAGTCAAGCGAAAGCGAATATCTTATAGGCTCAGCTCTAAATATAGTATTAGAAGCGTTAAGCACAGATGATACCTTGATATATAACTTGAAAAAAATAGTTCCAAAGAATAGGTCTATTTCTTGGGGATCTAGCAGGTATAGAGGAGAAGAGCTAGACTTTAAAGATGCTTGTGAAGAAATAATCATAAACTGGTATTTAAAATATTTTTCAAGTGAATTTAATAGAATAATAAGGCTTGATCCTCCATCGTACTATTCCGATGAAAAAGAAATAAGGGACTCTTTCATGGATCATATTTCTGAATTCTGCAGCTCATTATTAAACTATACAGATAATTATGATAAAAGTTTATATTTAAAGCTAGTCAATGAAGTTCTGACTGGAACAGATGCAGAAGATCTATACCCTAAGCCTTGGATGTCTTCAAATAAAAGCTTCAAGAGAAAATCCTGGATAAATACTTTTTCAGAAAAGTTTAGCCCAATCGCCAACTCAATACTAAGGGAATCCCTGGGGGATGTTCTCGATGAAGAAGATTTGGATGATATGGACGGAGCTACAAATATTTTATATGAAAAGCTAACCTCTGAAGATGATTTAGACATAGATGATGAATTCAAGGAAAGCCTTAAGGATTGGCTTTTAAGATATTCATCAGCCGCGATGGTAGACAGAGGTCTTTTGAATGTAGAAACAGAAGACGAGGCAGTTGAAAAGATAAGAGAGATAGCAAGGATTAGTGGGCACAACATAAAGTCTGTAGAGGAATCATATTTTATAATTAAAACCGAAAATATATACTCTCAAATGCACCCTTATTTTTCTTATGGTGGAACATATTATTATAAAAGAAAAGCTTCTCATGGTGGGTCTAGCATATATAATTTATATAGAGTCAGAAGACAGGATCTATTTACAGAAGATCAAGAGAGACAGTATGCATCTTTGACTGGCATAGATCCGAATAAAGTTAGGCCCTTTAAAGACTTTTTTTCAGGAAGAACTCAGTATAGAGCCGTTTAAAGTTTGATTTAACGAAATCTATTTTTTAGACATTTTTTGGTTATGCGGCTATAATTAATGCATTAGGAGAGGTTATGAAATATAATTTGGAAGTAGAAGAAAATGATGTCTCTAGCTTTCTATACTCAATGCTAGAAGTTTACTGGCTATCAGAATCTATCTCTACTCTTAAAATAATAAAGGATTCATATGGGATAAGCCCAACTTACATAGAAAGGGGCGGGAATCATTACTTTTTAATTAAAGTTGATAAGGGCTCTAAATTTGGATATTATATATCAAGTAAGTCTCTTGAAGATTTAGTTTTTAACTCTATTGATGAAGAGTCTAAAATTGCAGCAGTGTATGCAAATTCTACATCGAATTCCAGAATAGTCGACTTTCTATTGGAAGAGTCTCTTTTAAAGATAATAGATGAGTTTTCGAAAAACCCTTCTGCTTATCAGACTATTCCTCTTCCAATATTGCCATCAGGGGTTTTTAATGAGTGAGAAAAATAAAAGCATTAGCTCTTGGGTCGGAAGTGATAATATTCCAGTAAGAATATCAAAAGATGATTGCACGATTCTTTGCAAAGTTCACTCGTATAAATCTGGAGAGAAAAACGAATATGCATCTTATGTAAAAGATATAAAGGATTTAAATGGCACATCTTTTAAATTAATAGGAAAGTCAAAAGAAATATCCCACGCTAAGTTTGTTTGCAATCTTGAGCTGAAGTCAATGGGGTACAACATATCTTTGCTGGAAATCTAAACTACTAATAAATAAATTATTTTAAAAACAATGTGAGTTTATGAGAGCAAAAATAAAAAATCTTATGTTATTTTTAACTAAATCAAATTTAAATAAATATGCCAACATATTGCATAAGATTTCCTCTAACTATTCCGACAACATACTGGACATATACGGATCAAGATATGTGTATGTTTTAAATTATAAAAACGAAAATACGTCACTATACTATGTTGGGAAAACTAATGATCTCCACAGAAGAATTGTTGAGCACAAAGTAGGCTTTGGAGCCCATGTAGTTCATCTGATATCTAGGCCAAATTGGGAAAAGAGAATAACTGAGATAATACCAATAACACCGGGATTATACAATGTTCTTACAGAAGAGGTGTTTGACCAGGACAAGGTTAGCGATGATGAAAATGTTTATGTTGAAGAAATGTCCGCTAAGTGTATGATGTTATATGCTAGCAAAAATCTCTCAATGGTGTCGGGAAAATCTTTTTTGTCCAACACCCTATCTTCGATGGACTCTGATATAAAAGACGGAAAAAAAGTTTTAGTTTTAGGAGGGGGAATTGGAGAGTCAAGCTATAATGAGAATTTAGAGTATATAGGGGACGACTTTGAAAGCGAAAAGGATTCCATTCAAGAATTTTTCAATAAGTCATCAGAAGGAAACCTTTATTTTAAAACAGGCGCAAGAATAGAGAATCTTGATGGCCCAGAAGATTTAGATAAAGTTGAAGGTTTAAAAAATATTTTTTCTTCAAATAATTTAAATTTCGAAGAGCTAATAAAGGATTTGAGCGTTGGCTCGGAAAAAGATAAATCTGTTTTGAAAAAAAATATAAATTTTCCGAACGGCAAAAAGAGAAGGGCTTCTTTTAAGATATTCTCCTTTTCCAATCCTACTAACGCGCAAAACAAAGACAATGTAGATGATTTAATTAATTCCATTGAAAATAATTTATACTTAGGAGAAGCAGGCAAAAGCTTTTTGGAATATCAAATTAAAAATGTATTATTTAATTTTATGTTATATTTAAAAAATTATTTAAACGCTATGATAATAATGGACCTATCCTCTAGTTTTGGGGAAATTAACTTAGACGAAGCGAGTTTCTATGTATCCCCAGACGAAATGCACAGCTTTATTGATGGAAAGATAGATATACTTATAAATGAAGTATATAAAGCACTAAAAGAAACTTATCCAAATGCAAAAAAATATTATAACCTTAGTAAAGATAAGGATTCCAGAAACTACTCTAAATTTTTTAGATCAATAAACTATATTTGTTTAAATATTTATGAGGAAGAGATATTTAAAATGTTTGAAAAAAAAGTTGCTGCATCAAATATAAATAATTATTTTAATAAAAAATTCAAAGAAGTTATATTAGATAAAAAACTTAGGGGGTCTGGCGACTTAAGTAAGCTTACTGAGTCTATAAATAATTTCTCTAAGTTAGTTATATATAAAAGAAATGCATCGAAAGTGAAGTTCAAAGATGAGTCTAGATTTTATTTTTATGAAGAAAACTTTTCAAAGCAATTTAGAGTTTTGCTAAATCTAATAAAAGAGTTGCAAGCAGAAATGGTATCCAATCCAAATATTTATGTTGAAAATATAAAAATATATGAGATACTATCTGAATCAATAAATGCTGCAAGCTATTCTTTTTTGAAAGGTAAGTTTAAATTTATAAAGAATTCCATAAGAGATATTCTTAATTCAAATAAAATTTATAACATAGAATCAAACAGCATTGGGTATAAAGCCGGCGGTGTATAGCTTGAGGGCACTTTAAATGAAAAAAAATATAAAAAAAGAATCAGTAGAAAAAGAAGACTATGAGTTTATAATAAGCGACAAGGATCTTGATATCGAAGATGTAAATCTTAAATTAAAAAAAGAAAGCCTGGTTGTTTTAAATAAAATTATGAATGAAGGCTACAAAGAAAGCGATATTGGTGTGGCTGATATAATTAATTTATTAAAAGAAATAAAGAGCATAGTTAATCAATAATTCTGCAATTATTTTTTAATACATTGATATGTATTTTAAAATTTTGCATTCCTAATATTTCTTCTTTAAAAAATATCATAATATATTCATCAGAATAATTATAGCAGTATCCCGTAGATCCCTTTGGTATACAACCAGAATCCTTATAGAAAACAATAACTTTGTTTAAGTATAAGATGTGCTTCTCTAGCTTATAACTTTCCTCTTTCATACTATTTTTTTCTTCGCTACTAATAATAATACTTATATTGTTAACTTTATATAAAACTATTACTATTTATAAATTAGAATATACAGATAATGGAGTTTTTAATGCTTAATAAACTTATTAAACTTGCAAATGATTTAGACAAAAAAGGCCTAAGAAAAGAGGCTGATCAGCTTGATAAAATAATAAAAAAATATGCTGGACTTCCTGGCCAAAAACATTCGCCAGAAGATAGGCCTCAGCCACCAGAAGCTCAAACATTTGTTAGGAAAATAAACTTTGAAAGTCAGCCTAGCAAAAACCAAGATCATCTATCTGAGAATCCATCAGAGGCTAACTACACAAATCTGTTTACATTCGAAAAAGCAAACTATATTGTTATAGAAGAGGGTATTATATTTGATGATCACGGACTTCTTTGCATCTATAGAAATACTGGCTCTGGGACCAAAGAAGAAAAGGAAGCCGAGCTAGAAAAATCATTTCCTGGAATAACCTCAAAGAAAGGTCACTCTCCAAAAAAATCAGGCAGCATATATAACCTAAAGTTAATTGATGATGGAAACACATTAGAGCTTATATATGATACATTTATGTAATATATTAAATATTATATTTATATGAAATTTTCTAATATATGCAAAGAACTTAAAGGCTATGCGTCTTTAAGTTTTAGTGTAATTTAAATACTTAAAAGGCAGCTCCTATATTTTAAATAAAAATTTAGTAAAATAAAATGAAGGAGGTTTTATGTTTTTTTTCTTTTTATTACTTTTTATGATAAACTCTGTCGCAGAAGACCCGGGCGATGTAATGGAGATCGTTGTAGAGGCTCACAAAGATCTTGAGGTTTATGTTGCCCCAATAAAGTTTAAAATAAATGACAGCTCAATTGAGGCATTTACAGATGATAGTTCTGTATTTGGTTATTGCACCCAACACTGGAAGTACGCAAAAGTTCCAAATGGCTATGGTGGTCGTGAGCCAATAACATTAAAAAACGAAGGGTTCAAGGTATTTAGTTCAGAGACTATAAAGTATGCCTGGGATAACTGTGATTATGAAAAAGATCCAAAGAGATGCTCATATAAGAACAATCACTATCTTTTGGAAACCATAATAATAGTTGACTCTAATGAACTAGTTGTATCAATGTTTCTTTACGATGAAGAGCTTCAAGTCATATCCAAAGGCTCCTATGGCGCTAGGAAGAAAATAATGTGGATAAAGCAACAGGCAGTTGACTCTACATATAGAAGTACCCCGCAACAAGGAGTCGTGTCTCAGCAAAGTCAATGCTCTCAGTCATCCTGCGGCTCAGCTAATATTGTCGGAAGGCCACAAGAAGTAATTACGGTTAATAAGCCAAAGGAAGAGCTTCCTTTGAGGCATGAGATTCCGCATTTTTTGCTAGACAAATATATATATCAAGCATCCATATTATTGTGGATGTCTGCAACAATCAAATAAACAGCAGCAAATAATATCATGGAGCCATCAAGTTTAAAAACAAAATTTTATTTTGAATGGGATAAATAATATTTATGTTAAAACTCTACATAATAAGCTAATCTTGCTAAAAAAGTTCTCCAAATAGCCTGCATATATTTTTTTTATTAATAATCTTAATTTAAATATAAATAATCGAGGAAGTTATGTCTATAAATTTAATTAAGATTGCAAAGTATTTTGAAAAAGTTGGGCTAAAAAAAGATGCTCAGCTCACCAGAGAGATTATAGATAGGGTTGATGAAAGAAAAATTGACACCGACATTAGAACTCTAGAGTACATAAGAGATAATTATGATTTTACAGAAAAGGCAAAAGATTTTTTTGATAAAAAATTAGACTCTTTAAAAATTTTATCAGCAGAAAAAGAAATAAAAAAGCTATCAAGATTTCTTTATGCTAGAGGGCTCAGTAAGCATTTGGGTGGCCTACAGGATCTTATTGCAAAGATTTCCAGTCTAATCCCAAATAAAACCATGGATGGTCTTAATAAAAAATATAAAAGAGATATAGAGTCGGGAAATTACGATTTTTTTGATATAAGCGAAAAATATATAAATATTTCAGAAAAAACTCTATCTAAGAAATATGCTATAGTAAGGCACAGCTTCTTTCAGCAGGTGCATGGCCCAAAAACAAAGTCGGGCGAAATGTATATGTTGGTTGGAGGAATAAAAGACCTTGACGAGAATTTAATTTTTACTTTGTTTGAAAATCCAGAGAAAAAATGAAATACAAAAAAAAATTTAAAAACGAGCTAAATAACAATATAGTTATAAAAACCGAAGAGGTGGAAGATCAAAGTGGCGACTCTAGCTTTGATGCTGTAAAGATAACCATAGAGGGGCCAGAATCTATTTCTGAGAACACCATAACATATATGGAAGCCAACAATATGGCGGAATCCCTTGTTGACTTCTTGGAGGACAAAGGTGTTCTTAGAAGCAAAGTAGTTAAAAGAGTTAGGGCTAGAAAGATTAGGCACTATTATAATCACTGCATTGAAAAGCTTGGTTATGATCAGCAAGTATTTTCTTTAAATAATTTAATATTTGATGTATCTTTGATTTGGGATCAGGCCCAAAATAAGAGTTCAAAGCTTATTCCAATATCTGACTTTGAAGAACACTTTGTGGACAAAAATTGGAACTCTGATGGTATAAAAGTTAGCATAAACGATTTGCTTAACAGGCCTAAGGAGTACATAGAGCATTATAGAGGCCTAGAGGGAGTCCTCCTTGATCACCCAATAATAATATGGAAAGAAAGACTTTTGGATGAGACAGGGTCTGATAGTTTTGAAATGCACATAGTAGATGGATTACACAGATTAGCAAAGTGCAAATTAAATGACATTAAAAGCGTTGAAGTAATTTTTTTAAACAACAAAGAAATGAAGGACTGCCTGTTGGATAATCTAAAAGTCAAAGACTTTAATAGCCTGCTTAAAACAAACCTTGACTTCTCTGAGGTATTTTTAGATAGTCCGATTGGGTCCAAAAAAGGTTTTGGGGGGAAAAAGAGAGAGCTTCCATTTGACTATGGAGAGTTTTCTAATTTTATAAACCCTGCAGACGATATGGGGTGGGATATAATAGTGGTTCCATCTCAATCTGGAGCAAAAATAAAACAAAAGA
>MDTG01428002.1_pt1 | contig 16623 bp, 16 predicted proteins | sample 811421 | NCBI WGS metagenome assembly MDTG01 (sample SAMN05326645, study PRJNA326480) | marine metagenome | isolation source: seawater | place: Pacific Ocean: South East | collected 2011
ATAATAATTTTTTTTAATTTAGAATTAGACATATTGAAGTTACGATTATTAAATTTAGTGTTACTTGCGCCCTTGCTAGTATAGATTTTTTCATATCAGTATTTAAAATTAGAATTCAATATGATCCCAGCTTATCGGATTATCAGTGGCTATATTTACTTTCGCACAGGCGCCCTGTATAGCACCAATATATCTTGATCGTAAACCAAGTGCAGGCCTCTTAATACAAAGATTACCAGAAGTAAATTTTTCACCCTTTTTAATATTTTTTGCAGCATAGATGCCTTCCCTTCTTCCATATTGACGCTCTTCTGGTAATAATTCCTTACAAGTTTTTCCAATTGATGTGTAGACATCATGAATTGACGAAACAAATTGATTCAGCTCACTTGGTTCAAGCGCATAAAAATGATCTGGCCCCTCCGAATTTCGATCTAAAGTAAAATGTTTCTCAATAATACTGGCACCTCTTGCTACTGCTGCAAGTGCAGTATTAATTCCTAATGTATGATCTGAGAAACCTGTTGGTACCTCATATAGTTTTTGTAGCAAATCTATTACTTTCAAATTTGCACACTCAGATGGCAATGGATACATTGCATAACATTGTAGTAATGCAACATTTTGATTGCCACCTTCACGAGATGTTCTTATCGCTTCTGTTATATCTACAATATCGCACATACCGGTGGAGATTATTATTGGTCTTTTTTTCGAGGCAATATATGATATTAATGATAAATTAGTTGCTTCAGATGAGGCTATCTTATGAGCACATACACCAACATCCTCAAGAGTATCAACTGCATTGTGATCAAACGCAGAGGCCATAAAGAGTATATTTCTTTCGATAGCATGTTTATTTAGGAGTCCTACCCAATCAGGATTTAATTCCACTGCTTTGACAGATTCATATTCTTTCGTTCCTTTAGGATATAAAGTTTCAGCTGAGAATAATTGAAATTTAACTGCATCAGCATTTGCTTCAGCAGCAACATCTATTAACTTATAGGCAACTTCCAAAGATTGATTAAAATTCGAGCCTGCCTCTGCAATAACAAATGGCTTTGAATTATTACTTACAATATGATTTCCGATTTTAAAGTTATTAGACATAATTTTAAATCTGCATTACATTTCTTTATCAGAAAATAGAATTCTATTGCACTCTTCCATATCAACTGTACCTGTTGAAGGTAAACTGCCTAACTCAAGCATATTTTTTAGATAGCTCTCAATACCAAACTGAGCTGCAAAAATACAAGGTGTGCTGTATATTGAGATTGAAACACCTGCATCTATTAGCTCTCTAAATGTCCAATCAGGAGACTTTCCACCATGAAGCTGGTTTATCATAACGGGACAGCTAACCTTACTTGTCAATTTCTCCACATACTTGAGGCTATTAACTGCTTCAACCATTACTCCATCAGCACCGGCTTCAGAATATGCAATTGCACGCTCCAACCCTTCCTCAGGAGTATTGGCATCACTACGCGCAATGATAAAAATATCTTTTTTTACATCAAGAACCGCATTTAATTTGATTAAATACTCATCAATCGGTAGTAATACTTTTCCTTCAAAGTGACCGCATTTTCTTGGTCTCTTCTGATCCTCTAGCATAACCGCTGAAACAGATGAATGATCCAATAGCTGAATCGTATTTGCAGCAACAGTCTCATCACCAAAACCATCATCTATATCTACAAGTAAAGGTATATTTGGTAACACATTTCTGATTCTACTAGAAATATCAACTGCATCACGCCAATTAAGAAAACCTATATCCGGTAACCCATATGAACTTGCAGAAAAACTATAGCCACTCAAAAAAACACCTTCAAAATATTTGGAGGCGATTAACGCCGAAAAGACATCGTAAACACCTATCAAAGGCAAAAATTTCTTTTCATCCAAATGCTGACTAAAACTTTTTAAGTTTTTCATATTAGCTTTCCTCAATCCATATTAATATTTATTAATTCATCTACCACTTTTGTGTTGCCATTAGCGTTAATCGCATTATTTCCAGCTTTAGACATTGCTGCTCTACGGCTCTTAAAAATAATTAAGTTTTTAATTTCTTGTGCTATTTTATCTGTGGAAATTTCATTCAAAATTCCTAAATGATTTGATGAATTAATTTGATCAAATGAGGAATTGATATCTGCATGTTCCTTGTCTATAGATATTAGAATTGATGGAGTTCCAGTCGCTGCCAATAAGTACTTAGTCAATCCGCTCGCAGATACAGTAAAATCAGACCAAGTCATTAGATCAGATAACGTTTTTGGTCTCTTTATTAAAATTATTTCATGTTTACTGTTTCTTATTAAAGACATAATTTCTTTTACATACTCTTGATCAAACTCAGGACCAATTACACATTTTAACACAAGGTGATTATCTTCAATAAAATTTGTAGCCTCTATTACCTTTATAGTTAACCCATTAGGATCGCTTCCACCGGCAGTTATCAATACTTTATTTGCGTTTTCATTATGAATTTCTCTAGATTTAATATTAGGAATATCATCAGGATCAAAAATAAAATAGTTTTCTCCAAGTAAAATTCTTTTTGCTTTAGTTTTAAGAATGCTATCCTCGGCGCCAACGTAGGGAATCAATAAAATATCAATTGGCAAATCAAGAAAAGATGTTACACAAGAGTTTAAAAATCCATCTATTAATGAAACATACTTATAATTATTTTTAAGTTCTTTTATGTATAATTCAAAATTATTTAGATCATTGAGAGTTTTTGAATATGAAACATCTAAAATAAAATGAGCATTATTTTCAATTTTAAAATCAGAAATATATTTAAATTCATCTTTATAATTGACTTCAGATGGCATAATGAAGTAACTAATCCTTTCTGGAGATAACAAAGAACTCACTTTATTGTTAAGACCTTTTACTATAAAAAGTACATCTAAATCTCTTTTTTTAATTTCTTTTGCAATTGCAATACACCTTTTTACATGTCCTATGCCTGTTTTATATCCAATATCTACACGAAATATGTATATCATATTTTAAAAATTAGTGAATAGTGTCTAATCCTCCTTTGAATCATCTAAACAATGCTCTGCAACTCGATCACGATTTAATTTTCCTCGATCTGTTTTTGGGATTTCTTCCTCAATAAACCATTTTACTGGCACTTTTTCTCTAGATAACCTCTCATAACACCAATTCTGAATGTCAGAAAGATTTTGTTCAGAGTCGTTTATAAAACTTATCGCAACTCCTATAGTTTCACCTTCTATATCATCTGGTATAGCAAAGGCACATGCTTCTCTTATCTCGCCATGTCTTTCAAGTAATAAATCTATATCCTCTGGATAGACTTTAATACCTGCCCGATTAATTTCATATTTTTCCCTACCTGTCAGATAAATTGTACCTTTCTCATCGATACGCCCAATGTCACCTGTTCGATACCAACCATTAATTAAAATTGCTTCTGTTGTATTTGGTAATTTAAAATACTCTTTAAAAAGAGAAGGAGATTGTATTAATAATTCACCTTCCCCAACTGTTGATATTTCTTCGTCTTTATTTAATATAGCAGCGCTTCCACCCCACATATCGCCAACTAAACCATCACAGGGAGTATATTTATCGGATGAAGCGGCAGCTATCCAATTAGCAGTTTCAGTAATTCCATACATATTTACAACAGTTTTGCTATTACTCCATTGTATGACGTTTTCCCACAAATCAGATGAGAGTGGTGCTGAACCTATATGCACTCTCTTTAATGTATCCTTTTCTGGTTGTTCGACATTACCTACAACCTTTTTCCATAAAGCTGGTACGGAGCTCATAAAACTTATATTAAAATCATCAATTATTTTATTTAATTGACTTGAAACTATTAAGTTATGACCAGGCGCGATAACTAGATCGCACCCAGCTAAAAGAGGAGTCAAACAATTACCGATTAATCCGTGCCCAAAGTGAGTAGGTAATAAACATAATGTTTTTTTCATTTCCTCTAGCGGTATATAAGACTGGTTTAGTGTAATGCGTGATAATAAGGATCGGAATGTATGTACTACCCCCTTTGGGGTACCTGTAGTTCCTGAGGTGAAAAGTATTAAGGCATCACTATCTATATTTGTGTCCCACGCTGATACATTATCTAAATTATTATTCTGTTTTAATTTTCTAGTATCTAGACATGGTATATCTAAATCATGAGAAATTTGCATATCATTTTTATAAAGCAATAATGATGGGGACATAAAACTAATAATATTGATTAATTCACTTTCTGTAAGATTTGAATTTAGACAAACTGCGCATGCACCTGACTTCCAGACTCCAAAAAGATCGCTAAAAAAATGAGCACTGTTACCATGATAAATAAGCACTTTATCGCCAGATGAAATATTCATTTCCTTCAATTTCTTTGCAACTACAGAGGAATTTTCATCAATCAGTTTTCCAGTATAAGTTTTTCCATCCTCCCAAGTCGAAATATTACCAATGTTATTTAGTGGAAATTGCATTTTTTATATTGCTACTAAGAATTTACTTTATTTTTTATTTAGCTCTGGAAAGGTCTTATAAAAATCTTCTTTTAGCAGTCCGTACTCGAGCACATCAACATATTTACTTTCAAATAAAAAATGTGCTCTCCTAGTTCCTTCTAGTCTTGCCCCTAATGTTGTTGATTTAAATGATGAAGCACGGTTTGGTGCAATATTACCTAAAACAAATTTATGAATATTTAGTTCATTAAAGCCAAAGTTAATCAAATTACGAGCTGCTTCTACAATTACCCCTTTCCCCCAATAATCTTTTTCACCTAGGAGTGTCGAGATCTCAGCTAGTCTATTTTTTTTATCGAAATAACGTAATTGTATATTTCCAATGTGCTTCATACTTTCATTCAAAAATATACCAAGCAATAATATGTTATTTGACATATTTGATACGTCTATATATTCCTTAATATCATCAATACTAAAATTTTCACCAGCTCTTTGACTAAATCTGTTCAATTCAGGATCATTTAACCAATGTAAGTATCTATCAGAAATTTTATTCGAATTTAGTGTTTCTAAAAAAAATTCGTTGCATTCAATTTTTATATTTTTTTTCATTAAATCCTTCATATTAAGATATGTCCTTATTTTTTAATATTGAAATAAAATTAGAAATAGCTGATATTGAACAAAAATTTTGTGGAATTAGACCCTCATTAGGAATTTTAATCTTAAATTCTTTCTCTATCTCATCAATAACTCTCACAATACCAAATGAGTCAATTATTCCTGAAGCAACTAATTCTGTTTCGTCATTAAGTTCTTCTGATATTGAGTATAAATTCAAAATCAATTCTCTTAAGTAGTCTCGGGTAGCTTTTTCATCAAAATCCATTAACCTATTATTTCCTGTAAGGCTGTTGTAACTCTAATAACATCATCTTCATTCATATCATAATATAATGGTAGGCTTAAACATCGCTCATAATATTTGATTGCCCCTTCATAATGATTATGATGATATTTATTCTTGTAATACGGATGAAGAAACAATGGTATATAATGTACCTGAGAACCAATTCCCTTCTCATCAAGAAGCCTCATTAATTCAGCACGAGACTTACGAATTGAATTAAAATCAATCAATACAGGAAAAAGATGCGGAGCCGATACAGAAAAATTATTTTTTACAGGAATTATTGTAGGTGAAAATGATTCTAGATGTTTAGTATATAATTTAAAAAGCTTAATTCTCTTGCTTATAAATTTCTCTAATTTTTTCAATTGGCTCAAACCTAACGCACAGTGTATGTCGCTAGCCCGGTAATTGAGCCCTAATTCTTGCATCTCATAATACCAGGGATTTGGATTTTGACTTTTATCAAAAGCTAGCTCGTTATTCAAAAAATCATCAGCATTACGAGTCATACCATGATTTCTAAGTCTTAAAATTTTCTTTTGCAAAATTTCACTATTGGTTGTAATTACTCCGCCCTCACCCATTGCAATGGCCTTAACAGGATGTAGAGAAAAACTTGTAAGATCACTATATAAATTGCTACCTACAACTCCGGTAATTTTTCCATTCTCATAATAATTACCTCCCAGTGCATGACAGGCATCTTCAATAACTTTTAGATTATGTTGATCCGCTATATGCCTAATCATTTTCATATCAAGAGAACTATCATTTAAATGCACTGGTATTATTGCAGAGATTTTATCACCCGTATTTTCTATTGCTTTAGTAATGGTTGATTCAGATAAGACGCCTGTTTCACTGTCAACATCTGCAAAAACTACCTTTCCGCCAGATAACTCGACTATATTGGCAGTAGCAAGAAATGAAATTGCAGGGACTATGACTCTGCTTTCGTTCGGTAAATTTTGTGCAAGTAAAGAAAGATGCAATGCAGCTGTGCCGCTAGAACAACTAACGGCATATTTAACATTAACTTTCTTTGAAAATTCTATTTCAAAGTCAATTGTTTTTTTACCGGTAGTTAGATAATCGCTTTCTAATACGCTTACTACTTCTTGTATATCATTAGCATCAATATGTTGTCTACCATATGGTAAATATTTATTTTTTTCAGTTTTTTTCAATTAATTTAAAGTCCAGATTCACCTAGTAACTCTATAAACTGCTTGTTATTTAACCATTGACTATTATTATCACTTGAATATTTAAACCCTTTATCAACCATGATTGCATTATTAGCAATGTGATGCTTTGCAATTGATGGATCATGATATGGGGTAATAATATAACGATCTCCTAAATCTAAAATATCAGAAGTATCATCCTCAGTTATTAAAACTTCATGTATTTTTTCTCCGGGGCGAACACCTACTATATGAGTAGATGCATTTGGTGCGAGCGCAGTTACTAAATCTTTAATCTTCATACTAGGGGCTTTTGGAACAAATATCTCACCTCCTTTTTGCAAAGCCATAGAACTTAATACAAAGTCTATACCTTGTGACATTGTTATCCAGAATCTTGTCATCCTTTCATCCGTAATTGGTAGTGATTCTGCTCCTTCCTCTATAAGTTTGCGAAATAGTGGAACTATACTGCCTCTTGATCCCAATACATTTCCATACCTAACAATTGAAAAGCGAGTCTTTACATCGCCTGCAAACGCATTAGCAGCTACAAATATCTTATCAGCAGCTAGTTTGCTTGCACCATAGATATTTATTGGATTGACTGCCTTATCAGTAGATAAAGCAATAACACTTTCAACGCCAGATTCGATTGATGCGGTAACAATATTCTCAGCACCTAAAACATTTGTATGAATGCATTCAAAAGGATTGTACTCAGCAACAGGGACATGTTTCAATGCAGCTGCATGAATAACATAATCAACACCTCTCATTGCCATTTTCAATCTATTAACATCTCTAACATCGCCTATAAAGAATCTTAGCTCTTTTTTATCCTTAAACATTTTTGAAAATTGCATTTCAACTTGTTTCTGCTCGTCTCTTGAAAAAATTATTAATTTTTTTAAATTAAAATTATTTAATAAGTGTTGAGCACACTGTTGACCAAATGAACCTGTCCCACCTGTAATTAAAACAACTTTCTGATCTAGATTGATACTATTTTTATCTATCATAATTTTTATTTCTCATTTTAATAAATTAAATTTGCTGGTTTTACTAATTGAAACTATTAATTATTTTCCAATATTCATCGTCTATTTTTTTCGTTGAATAATGATTTAGTAGATATTCGCTATTATTTAATAACTCATCTTGACTGATTGAAGTGATTTCTTTTATGGCCTTCAGCCAATCTTTAATATCAAGTTTACATAAATACCCGTTGATGCCATGCTGAATCCATTGTTGAAAAGCTGAAACACTACTATTAGCAATAACTGGTGTACCACATGCTAAACTCTCGAGCATGGGTGTTCCAAGACCTTCGTGATGATGAGGCATCATGTAAATATCAGATAATTTCATATATTTAGAGGCGTCGATATATTCAGTAATAAGTAGCACTCTGTTATTTAGTTTTTTATTTTTAATTTTCTCTTTTATTTGATTTAAGTAATCCTGATCTCTATTTAAATGTATCCCAGATTTTACTAAGGGCCCACATAAAATCAGCTTATATCGATCTGGTAATTCATTTAGCACATCGATTAAAAATAGTTGATTCTTTAATGGCATGAATTTAGCCACAGATGTTAAAATTACATCATTCATTTCAAATGGTGTATATTCACTACGATATATTTCTTTTTTTTCAGGTCTGTAATTATATTTTTTTTCATCAATTGGATTTGGTCTACACCATATCAACTCTGAATCAGTAAATCTCTCTGCTGTTTTTTTTAATTCTTCAGATATTGCTATAATTTTAGTATTAGATTTTAAACTTGGTTTATAAAAATATTTTAGCAATGGTAAATTTTGATTTGGTTTAGCTCCTGTATTAACTAACTCAATTAATAAAGGAATATTTTTTAAATTAGCCCAAAAGATTGCTGTTGTAGTCGATACTGATGTACCAATGACATGAATTAAATCTATATTTTTTTTACTAATAATTATTAATGTCTGAAAGAATTCTATATATATATCAACTAATTTTAATAATTTATAAAATAACCCGGGCTTCCTGTTAATAATATTTGAGGATACTCTGGACACATTTATGTTTTTATAAATATAACTCTCATTACTATTTTTATATTCTGTTGAATTACATATCACACTTGGCGAAATAGAGTTATATTTTTTACTCAATCTTTCGTATAACAAAGAGATTCTGTTGCCCGAACCAGAATACTCGGGTGGATATTTACTGCTAACAAGAAGTATATTCAATTAAGGTATGATCTAATATGCTATATTACAAATAAAATGAAATAAAAATTTATATTGAATCAAATTTGACACCCTTTTCTACTAGCCACTGTTTTGAAAAAAAGGATACAGGGTTTCTTGCATCTCGATAATATTTAAAGAATTCTTTATATGTTAAATGTGCATATAAATCTCTATACATTCCAAAATATAACATTGCTTTAATAAAATTATCTCTCGCTTTATATCCTAAAGTCAGACGTATTACTCTACATATTGGTAGTATGATTTTCATGAATCCAGGCCATTGCCATACAATATAGTCTTTATTAGAAAATAATTTTCTAAAATCATACTGATATAAAAAATATTTATACAATCTCTGTTTAAATTTATATTCAAAAGGAACTCTTTTCCAAAATTGAACAATTCGTTTATCCCAGAAAGGTAATGACCAATCTAAGCCAAGAAATTCATAATTCCTTTGTCCATTTACTACATATTTAGACTGTCTTTCTTGATATTCCCATTTTTCATATGCAGCTATTAGCTCATTTTGAGAATATCCACCATCAGCTCTAAGATCTAATACCTTTAATATTTTTTGCTTTATTATTGTAATATTTCCGGATGTTTTTAATGTGTCCCAAAGCGAGTAGTGTTTGGAAATTATCGATTCTAGTAAATCGTCTATTGTTACGTTTTCTTGCATTAATTGCTTTGGTATATGGCCGCCACTAATAAAATCTCCAGTCTGACCATTCACCATTAGAATATTTTGTGGTAATTTTTTTTTATGATTTAATTTTGATAACACCAAGTAATCTTGAAAAGTTGGAATACTACAAAGATTATCAGAATAGTCCCAATAGGACTCCCTTTCCCTACTAACGAAAAAACTTTTCATATAACCTCTGGTGCTACATACAAATAACCATGCTACTCCTAATATTTTTGCAATTAGGCTAGCTGCTTTTGCTTCGTCATTATTATTTGGTCCATATGAAAAAGTAAAAACATTTTTATATTTATGCTCAATGAATTTACATAATAAAAGACGTGAATCTAAGCCGGCACTAAGAGGTAGCCATATTTTTCTTCCATTAGCTTTTTCAATTGTATCAATAATTACTTTATCAAGAATAGCTCCAAACTTTTTTGACATTTCGCTCTCACTACAATTAAAAATATTTTCTGGTAGATAGTCATAGTATTTATATTTAGTATGGTTATTTTCATAACAGAATAAAAATTCACCTGCTTTTAATTGGAAAAGATTTTTATACAAGGTTTCATGCCCAGTAACATATCCAGCCATAGCTATTTCAAGTGCTGATACTTTATCTATATCATTTAGATTTGCCTGCTGTTTAATAATTTTTGCAGAATTCGAGATAATAATATCTTTACTAAATTCATCAATTGAATAGAAAATAGGAATACTTCGACAATGGTCTACAATCGCATAAACATCATCTTTTGTTTTTATGATGCATGAAAAATTTTTATTTATATTTTTTAAGATATCTTTTATTTTATTAACATCAAAATTCTTACTTTTCTTTTCTAGTAGTATTCTTGTGAATTCAGAATCACCTGCACTCCAGATCTGAAAGTCTTTATAATCCCTATAAGTCCACTCATGACCTGAATTTGAAATAATGATTTTTGTCTTATTTTCTATCAACTATTTATTTGTCAAAAAAATTGTTCTGGCGCCACCTTTATGGCAGATCAATTGAATTGCATCTTCGTTATCAATATCCTCATAAATTCTTCTAATAACACCATCTGTTTTGATTATGTTGCTTTTTTTATAGTCCATTTTATTTATGATATTTGTTTTTCTTTCGGATGATGATGCTAAATATTTTGTTTTATAACCATGATCAAATAATGCTCTCAGCGATAATTCCATATCATGATCTTTATTGTATCGGGTTAGATGTGTTTCAAAAATAATCATGGGGTTAATTTCATTATTTTTAATTGATTCAATCATTCCATTGAGAACTTCGACCTCATGGCCCTCAACATCCATGCGAATTAGATCAGGTTTTCCATATTTTTTAGCTAAATCGGGAACTGTGTAGGTTTTTACATTGATCTTTTTTCCCGACAAATGTTTCACTCCTGTGCCAACATTATGAAATGTATTCAAATTAGAAAAATCTGATAAAAAGAACTCTCGAGTTGATGAAATATCAGAAACTGCGCCATTTATCACATTAATATCAAAGTAATTATTGAGTATGAGATTACGATTTAGTAACTCTATATTATTGGGAGATGGTTCTATCGCTAACAATTTTCCTGAAGAACCTATTAAATCTAACTCCATTAATGCGTAATATCCGACATTAGCGCCAATATCAAATACTGTCATGCCGGGTTTTAAGATTTTCTCAAGTATAATTTTATGATCAATTTCACGCTCACTAAATAATATTAATGATCTTGAGATTCCTGGATCAAACAGGTCAAGATACATTTTATAATTAAATATTTTTTTACATATGTGTTTTTCTCTTAATATGTACTTTATGAATGATGCATGACACAAATTAAATATTGCTTTTAACAACACTAAAACCCCGCGTTCACTAATAATAACAAATACGTTTCTTAATTTAGCCATATTCTATATATAATTATTAATCATTTCTTCAGACACGCTACCGCCATACAGTTTAAAAAACTGTACGGCATAAATATAATTTCTTTTAAAAGTAATACTAAATATCTATCTCTTAAAACCTAATATTTTTGGTATCAGTATTTTATTTCTATCATCTATTGCCTTATATGCATCTTCAATAGTTTGATCTATATTCGAGAGTTCAGTAATTACAGCCACATCATATTCAGGTAATTGATCTGATTCTTTAATTATTGGAATATTTACAAATTTTTCTGATGTGCTTGTTGGATGATAGATTCCAACAATATCTAATTTAAATTCATGGGATCTAAGTACTGCTATTTCTGTGAGTTCAGACGAACCAATGAGTAATATTTTTTTTAAGTTATCCTCATCACACTGAATGAAAATTTCCTTACATGAATCTCCAGCACGACGATAAAACTCAAATGATGTTGATAAGTACTGTGTGGTAAGTCTGCTCTTTTCAGAAAAACCTTTTGGAGTTAAATAATAAAGATAGCGATTAGCTGGCGCCTGATGAATCTTAACAAGACCTTTTTTCACACACCTTTTTAAGTAGGAATTAGCTAAACCAAGAGCGACACCTAAATTATCTGCTAGGTGCCTCTGAGTCATATCATTTTTATTCTCGATTGCCTCTAAGATGCTCAGCGTGACATTATCTTCTTTTTTCTCGTTCATAATATGAACACTATATATCATTATGTTCATTTTTTGAACACAATAAATATAAAAAAAAGAACCTAGCTACTAGGCTCTATAACATCCTGTTTTAATTGAACTTTTACTAAGTTTTCGGCTATTTTTAATAGTAAAGTAACTCTCTCTTGAGAATCTGTTGACGTCAGTACTCCCTCGTAACCTTCGAATAACCCCTCTGAAATTAATACTTTTTCACCCTCTTTAAAAGTTCTGGCAAGCAGATCATGAACTCCTTCATTATTTTCTCGGCTTCTTAGTGCCGTAATAAGTTTTTCAGGAATTTTAGCAGGCGAAGAGCCGAAGTGTACTAAGGTGGACACGCCAATAGTTGAACGTATTGGACCCCAATCCTCAGACGTATCATCCAAGTGTATGAATAAATATCTGGGGAACATAACATCAATTAATTTCATTACTTTACCGCGTTTCTTACGGCGACTTAATGACATGGGTAGGTAGACTTCATATGCCTGTCTTTCCAAATGTTGTTTAGCTACCTCTTCTTGGTTTGGCTTTGTATATATGAGATACCAGTATTTCATTTCATACTTTTGTAATAATGTCTTTATTCTTCAGATAGTCTAAAATCATTTCGATGCAATTTTCTATGCTATTGTCGTCCGTGTTTATTGTTAGTTCAGCTTTTTCAGGTCTTTCATATGGAGAAGATACTCCGGTAAAATCCTTAATCTCTCCCGTTCTTGCTTTTTTATATAACCCTTTAACATCTCTTGATTCACATACATCTAATGGTGCATCGACAAATATTTCAATGAAATGATCTTTTTTTACTAATTTTCTGACTATTCTTCTATCGCTTCGAAAAGGAGAAATAAATGCTGACATCACAATAAGTCCAGCATCCATCATTAAATTACTCACTTCGCCAATGCGACGAATATTTTCTACTCTATCCTTTTCTGAAAACCCAAGATCATTACATAATCCTTTTCTAACGTTATCGCCATCCAAGACATACGTTTTCATATTAAGACTATATAATTTCTCTTCTAATGCGTTAGCTAATGTTGATTTACCAGAACCAGATAAACCAGTAAACCATAAAATCATTCCTTTATGCTTATTAAGCGCTTCGCGATGACTGCGCTTGATAGTTGGTTCAAACCATCTTGTGTTTTGATTCTTATTGTCTGAATTTCGACTCATTTTTTTAGGAGCGTCCTACGCAGAAATACTCAAAACCAGCTGCTTTCATTTCGGATGGTTCGTAAATATTTTTCAAATCAATAAATTTATTTCCTCTCATTAATTTCTTAATTTTTTTCAAATTCATTCCACGAAAAATATTCCATTCGGTCATAATAATTACCGCATCTGATTTCTTTATTGCCTCGTATGGATCATCTTTAAATTGAACATTATTTAAAAATATCTTTTTTGCCTCATCCATTCCTTTGGGGTCATATGCAATTATATTTGCTTTTTTCTTAATTAACTCAGGTAAAATTGTAAGTGCGGGTGACTCTCTCATATCATCTGTTTCAGGCTTAAATGTTAACCCTAAAATAGTAAGATTTTTTCCTGAAACATCATCATCACAAGCTGCACAAATTTTTTCTATCATTCTAATCTTCTGTTGTTCATTAACTCTGATAACAGTATCGACAATTTCACATTGTGCGCCTTTTTCTTTTGCTGTACGAACTAACGCCCTTGTATCTTTAGGTAAACATGAGCCCCCATACCCTGGCCCTGGGTGTAAAAATTTCCTGCCAATTCGACCGTCCAGACCCATACCCTTTGAAACAGCATGTACATCAGCGCCAACTTCTTCACAAAGAGCGGCAATTTCATTTATAAAAGTAACTTTAGTTGCTAAAAAAGCATTGGATGCATATTTTATCAATTCTGCGCTTTCCAGATTTGTAAATAAAATTGGAGCCTCTATTAAATTTATTGGTCTATATAACTCCCTGAGTAAATCAGAAGCGCGCTCACTCTCGACTCCAATAACAACTCTATCTGGACGCATGAAATCTGTTATTGCAGCACCTTCTCGTAGAAACTCAGGATTTGATGCAACATCAAAAGTAGCTTTTGGATTCTTCTCAATGATTAACTTCTTTACTTCTCTGGCAGTACCAACTGGAACAGTTGATTTATTAACAATTAATGTATAACCATTCAAATATGGCGCTATATCTTCAATCGCTTTAAAAACATACTGAAGATCGGCGTGTCCATCTCCGCGTCTTGTGGGAGTTCCGACAGCAATAAAAATAAGATCGGATTCAGAAACACAATTGTCAATTTGAGATGTGAATTTTAATCTTCCTTGTTTTATATTTTTTTTTACTAAATTATCTAAACCAGGCTCATATATCGGAATCTCTCCATTAGATAATTTTTCAATTCTATCTTTATCAATATCGTAACATGATACATCAGCACCAAATTCAGAAAAACAAGTGCCAGAGACAAGCCCTACATATCCACACCCAATTATTGTAATATTCATTAATTAAATTACCATAAATTATCGTTTATAAACGATGAAGCTTAATATTTTTAGGTTTTTGATCTCTATTAAGTACACCCTTAACATCAAAAACAATTCCACCATTAACATTCATTATGTTTAAAATAAACTCCCAACCCTTTGAAATAATTTCATCGTGTGGTACTGCTAGAATTACGACATCTGACTTTTTTATACTTTCAATTTTTACTAAATCAACTTTATATTCTTTCTTAACATCAAGCGCATCCGCTTTAGGATCAAAAATTTGTGTATTTATTGAATATTTATCGAATTCATTGACAATGTCGATCACTCTAGTATTGCGAGTATCAGGTATATTTTCTTTAAATGTAAACCCTAATATCGTAGTAATTATTTCTTCTGTTTTTTTATTTTCTGTCTTTAAATCATCTATTATCTTTTCTGCTATATATTTTCCCATGCTATCATTAATCTTTCTTCCAGATAATATAATTTGAGGTATATAACCAAGTTGGACTGATTTAAAAGTAAGATAATATGGATCAACACCTATGCAGTGTCCGCCAACTAAACCAGGTTCGAATGGTAAAAAATTCCACTTAGTTGCAGCTGCCTCCAAAACATCCTGCGTGTCGATACCCATAGTCTCAAATAAGATCGCTAACTCATTCATAAATGCAATATTTAAATCACGCTGAGTGTTTTCAATTACCTTTGCTGCTTCTGCCACTTTTATAGAAGATGCTTTATAAACACCTGCATCAACAACCAATGAATAAACATCCGCTATAATATCAAGTGTGCCCTCATCTTGAGCTGAAACTATCTTCTTAATTGTTTTAAGAGTATGGCTCTTATCTCCTGGATTTATTCGTTCAGGCGAATATCCTAAAAAGAAATCCTTGCCACAAATTAGTTTTGATTCTTCACTAAGGATTTCCGCGCACTCATTTTCAGTTACACCTGGGTAAACGGTAGATTCGTAAACAACGATATCTCCCTTTTTAAGAATTTTACCTACCGTTTTAGAAGCAGATAAAAGTGGATTTAAATCTGGCTCTTTTGATTCATTAATTGGTGTGGGCACTGCAACAATATGAAAATTAGCATCTGAAAGTTGACTTGAGTCATCAGTAAAAACTATATTTGTTGTATTTAATTCATCTGATCCAACTTCTTTGGTTTTATCAACACTATTATTTAATTCATTAATTCTTTTTTTATCAATATCAAATGCAATTACCCTGCCAAAATTACTAAAAGCAATAGCTACAGGTAAACCAACATACCCTAAACCGATAACCGAAATATTGCGATCAATTATAGTATTCATCATTTATAGTAACTCATATACCAATCAACGAACTTTTTTATTCCATCTTCAATAGAAGTAGAAGGTGAATAACCAACATTCTGAACTAGAGCATCTACATTAGCATAAGTCTCTGGAACATCTCCAAGTTGAAGAGGTAAAAAATTTTTAACTGCTTTCATATTTAAATTAGCTTCTAAAGTTTCAATAAAATACATTAGATCAACAGGTGAATTATTACCAATATTATATAGTCTATATGGAGCGTTACTTATTGCTGGATCTGGTTTAGCGCTATCCCATTTATCAGATTTTGTTGCTACATTATCGGATACTCGAATCACCCCTTCGACAATATCATCGATGTAAGTAAAATCTCTTTTATGTTTACCGTTATTAAAAATATCAATCGGCTCTCCATTAAGTATTTTTTTAGTAAAAAGAAATAAAGCCATATCTGGTCTACCCCATGGCCCATAAACTGTAAAAAATCGTAAACCACTCACTGGTAATTTATATAAATAACTATAGCTATGCGCCATCAATTCATTTGATTTTTTTGTAGCTGCATATAATGAAAGTGGATGATCAACATTATCACTAACACTAAACGGCATTTTAGTATTAGCGCCATATACCGAACTTGATG
>MDTG01381735.1_pt1 | contig 16621 bp, 15 predicted proteins | sample 811421 | NCBI WGS metagenome assembly MDTG01 (sample SAMN05326645, study PRJNA326480) | marine metagenome | isolation source: seawater | place: Pacific Ocean: South East | collected 2011
CCAATGAAAGCACCATCAACACCATCAAGTTCAATGATTGATTGAAAATTTTCAATAGCTCTAAAATGCTCAATTTGAACGATTAATTTAACAGACGGAGCAATGTTATCCTTGTAGTTTTCAAAATCAAAACCGTATCCCTGAGCCCTAGATAATCCAACCCCTCTCTTCCCTTTTGGGGGATAGTTGACAGAATCTATAGCGCGCTGTGCTTCTTCTCTGGAATTGACAAGAGGAACAATTATCCCATCAGCTCCTGCATCAAGCACTCGCTTGATGATTAAATCATTATTTTCACCTACTCTCACAAATGCTTGAATACCTTTTGATTGAATAGCAGAAATAAGGCTTTTGGTTTCAAAAAAGTCGGTAGCAGAATGTTCAAGATCAATGCATAGCCAATCAAATCCACAATCAGCTAATATTTCGGCAATAGAAAAATGATTTAAGGATATCCAAGATCCAATAGTTACTGTGTTCATGAAATAGTATATTTTATATTCCTAAATAACAAAAGCACATTTTGCTTATAGAATTTGGAAGTGATCACCAGAGAAATAATTGAAGAAAAAAACAAAATCAGTGAAATCATACAAATTATAATAAAACCTGAATATGATTTTTCTGAAGGTAATAAATCACTGAATCCATAAGTTAATGTAAGTAATAAAATTACATGGATGATTAAAGCGAACCCAAAGTTGTGACAGAAAAAAAGCATGCATCTCCGAATAGTAATTTTTAAAAAGTTAGCACAAAATAAAAAATAAACTACGAAACAAGTAAATGAGGTAATTGTTTTAAATATAGCGAATGACATAAGCCCTAAACAATCAATAGTTAATATAACGCCCCCCCAAAATAATATAGGAGTAAGTATATTGATAATGTATATGAGTTTGATCTTTTCTAAACTAACAAGCAAATTTGATACAGGTATATTTATAAAATTGAAAAGATGAATTATGACCAATACACTAAGTATTGAAGCTGCATCAAGGTATTGGTAACCGGACCAAGTTAGAATTATATTTTTGCTGAAAATAATAACTGAGATAACACCAAAAACAAATAGAGGCATTGTCATTACTATAACTTTTTTAAGGAAAGATTTTAATTCATTGAAATTATTAGTTCCAACAAAATGATTATATCGGCTTTGAAAAGGGCTAAAAACAACAGATGATACAGTTCTTAAAAGTTGGACAAATAAAAAGGCAATGGCATAAGTAGCCGAAGCATCAGGGCCTAACGTTTTGCCAATTATTATTAGATCTAATTCATAGTATAATATCCAAATGAGTGAAGTCACAAATGATCCAAATGCTAAAACCTTGGTACGTCGAAATATATTAATATCAAACTTAAAGGAGGCTATTATGTCTTTGAATTTTATCGAATATCTAGACTTTATAACTAAGAGAGCAAATGTTAGTGATACAAGTTCTACTACTTTTACAAAAAAGAAATAGCCTACAATATTAAAATTAGAACCATTAAAAAAGTAAAATACAGAGAAAATTTTTATCAAATTGGATAATATATTTATTTTTTGGAAAATAAATTGTTCGATTCTAACTTGAAAAACACTACTAACATATTTCAGAAGGATAGTGTTAAATGAAAATACTGATTGTATTAGTAATAAGGATGAAGCTATTTCCAAATTTTCACTTGTATAATCTTTGTTTAAAATGATTAGAGGGTTTGTATGTAATACGTAAAAGAAAATTGCGATTATAGTAATTACAATTGTCATTATAAAACTTGAAAACCCATAATAATTAAATTCTTCAGAATATTGTTTCCTCGCAAAACATTCACCTGCGTACTTATTAGATGAGGCGACAAAACCAAAGTCGCAATAATGTAAGAATATTGATATTGAAACGCAAATTGAGTAGATACTAAAAACAATTTTATTCTCTGAAATAATAGGAATTACGATTAATAATGAGACAAAGTGTAAAATCAAAGACAGACTATGCCAAAGGTAAGTTTTAAAAAAATTTCGGCTGAAGTTGTTGGTATTATTCAAATTAAATTTGATGTTTAGCTTTCGATTAAAAGATCTCCTACAACCTTTTTAACATCATATTTATTTGATGCATTTTCTAAAACATAGGACAGTTTAGATGAAACATTCGATTCGTATTGGCAATTAACAATATTCTTAATTTTTTTATCCAATTGAGTACGATTTTTTACTGTCCAAATCACATTACCGCTTCTTAAATCTTTATTTAGATAATTACTATATGCACTAATGAAACTTGGCCGACCTGTATAATCATAATGTATTACATTTTTTCCCATGATTAATGCTTGGAGACAGACGCTGGATTCATATAGGAGCACTAGACTAGACTGACTAATGATGTCATTAATCTTACCATGAAGAACAATATTAACATTCTTATATTTCGAACACAATTCCTTAAATAATTCATACATATCTTCGTCGCTAGGATGCAGTTTAACCGTTACGGATAATTTATTTTCAGTAAGAACTTCCAATACATCATTTAAATATCTAAAAACTTCAAAAATACTTTCACTTTGAATAGCTCTTGCAAAGAGCCTATGTTGAGAACCACTCATTACAACTAAGGCGTGATTCTTATTAATTAAAATATCGGACTTATTTGAAAGAACAGACTTATCGAAATATCCAGTAATTTTAATATTATCAGATGCATCAAAATAAGCATCCCATGAAAACTTAGATACGACCCAACGCTCAATGTTTAATTCAGGCCTAAAAACACTATCGTTTACAATCCTTAAATTTTCATCTGGTTGTCCTAAACCCTCGGGAGCTAATACAGTTCTCACTCCAGAATTCATGAACGCACAGGCTTTTAGATAATTAACTGATGATGCGATATCTATTGTTATATAAATTGATGGTTGATGCTTTTCTATTAATCTAAGAATCTTACTATAAAAAATTTTGAGGTTATTGTTGTCTGAATATGCGAAATTTAATAACAACTTAAATAATTCGGATAAATCAAATCCCAAAAATAATAATTCATATTTTTGATTTGATGAGTAGTTTTTATAATCTACAGATATTGGTTTTTTGTATAATGAATTGTCTAAAATGCTAATTGGATAGTGCCTTTTTGCATACTTAATAAAGTAATGAAGGCACCTATCTCCATTACTAATAATAATAGAATTTTTTTTCCTAATTTTACTTTTAGAAATTTTGTTTTTAATTTTTATTAATAGCTGACGAAGACCTATAGTTTTAATATTTCTTTTTATGATGCTAATATATTCGTTAAGAATATATTTAGGGGGGAGAGCTACTGATATCTCAACACTCTTAAAATTAATATCAAAGTACTTCGATTTTAAGATCTTTGTTATATCAAAATGTGAAAATACTTTCTCTATTGAGTTTAATGCATCCGTATTTTTATACTTAAGATGAACGATTGTTTGAATTTTATGATTTTTTATAAAATTATCAATTGCCGTCAGTTTAAAATATAACCTAGTGAGAACTTGTTCTAAATCGTATAAATAAATATCGGCTATGTTTATACCATCAATACTCAACTCTTCTCTCTGAGTCGTACTCACCATTAAAGAATGCCATTCTTTAGTCATTCTCTGGACTTCTTTAGCAATAAAATAGTGATCTTTATTACTAATAAAATCTGAATCATTTAGAACTACTAAATTTGGAAATTTTTTAACGATACTCTTAGTACTGTTATTTTCCCATAATTTTAACCAATAGATGCGGTTATAATTGTCTAATTTATCGTATGACTCAAAATCAATATCATCGTCGGTCACAACTAATAAATCATTAAAATTCATTTAATTTTCTTAATTAGTATCAAGGAGTATTCGATCAATATGTTATAATTAAAACAATCAACCTACACCCTTTCCTATCAAAATGTACTCATCCTCCGCGTCCTGACTGGATTTTTTCTTTGTTAAAATAAAATCAGTAAATTTTTCATTTTGTTTAACACGCTGATTATCATCTCCATCTTTTTTTATTTTTTCAATCTGATTATATTTTAATTTCCATTCCCAATTATCATCTCTTTCCCAAGTATCTTTATTTCTATGTTGATCTAACAAATAATCTAGACTTGACTCACTAATACCTAACCATTCACAAAATAATTCAATACTTTTAGGCTTTTTAATTTGATATTCTTCAATTAGTTCTACTGCCTCATCTCTTTTCATTCTTCCCCACCTAATTTCTCTTGATGCATGGTCATATACTTTTGAATATCCATACTTTAAATATTTTATATAATCATGAAGTTCAGAGTAATTAAAGCAATCTACATCATTATAATTGTCGAAGGTCCTTCCTTGTAAAGCGGTCTCATATCCATACTTATCAATCATAGTTTCATGCTGTTTTCTTGAATCCCACCTTAAATAATTATTTAGATATATTCCTCTTACACCAACCTGTTCGATTTCACTATCATCTGGATAGATATATTCTTTTATATCGTCATACGTTATACCATCATAGTCGTTTATTAAATCCTCCGCTTCGTACCCCATCAGATCGTGTTCTTTTCTATACTTTCTCGTCATTTCCACTTCGTCTAGATGTGAAAACATTCCAACTTGATCCACGCCTTGATGACAGCCCCATACAATTAAAGGTATTTTGAGTTTTACTGCCATTTGAACTGGAAAAACTGTTTGACCTGCGATGCAATGCCAGTAAATGCTACCAATTTGTCGTAGTGTACTTCTGGTTATGCTTTTAACTTTCTCGGGATCTATCGTTAAGGTGATTAAATCACAGTCAAATTTAATACGCAAATTGGCTAAATTTCTTATACCAACATCCGTATTGTATTGTTTATTGTATGTTACAAGAAGTGGATTCATTCCAAATTTATTTTTTACTGTATCAACAATAAAATAAGAATCCCTTGCTCCTGAAACAGGAACTATGCAATCGTAATTGTTGGTTGAAGAATTTTGAAACTCTTCAAAAATATTCTTTAATTTTTTCTTTCTCGAAGACCAATCTAGAAATTCTTTTTCTTCGTGAACTCTACATCCGCTACAAACACCAAATTCATCAAATATTATATTAAGTGGATGATTCTCAGGGTAAGCACACCTTTTACAATAATTCATATAACTTCTTTATCGATTTTTTTATAAAGCATATTTTCAAGGTCGTTTTCCTTTTTTTTGTTCAATCTAAATTCATTATTAAATCTATTTTCTTTATAGTTTACATAATGAGATTTTCTGATCGGAATCGAGCTCGGAATGTTAGCTTTGAGCATGTTTACACTGTGCTCTGTAAAATGAAATAAATTAGATGCGCATCCTGCACTGGCATTAGTTTTTTCGAATAATTGAATAAAATCATTCACATTTTTAGCTCCACCACAAGATATCACGGGAAGGTCAACAGAGTCACATAATTTCTCTACAGCTTCGATTTCATAACCTTTATAAGAACCATCTCTGCCAACAGAATTAATAAATAATTCACCAACACCAAGTCCTTGTGCTGTTAGCGCGAAATCAATTAGAGATTGGTTTAAAATCTTTTTATTGAGATAATCATAAACTTTGAATTCACCACCTACGTTTAAATAATCAATACTTGCAATCACACATTGAGAACCAAACAACTTTGATGCCTCTTGTACTAAATGATGGTCATTAATAAGAGCGTTGTTAAATGAAACTTTATCCGCTCCACTTTGAAGAACTTTTTGTATTTCTTCGGTGCTATTTATTCCGCCTCCTACTGTTAAAGGAACAAAACATTTTGTTACTGCTTTACGAATAAATTCATAATTAGGAGACTTTTCTACTTTTCGCGATGAAATATCTAACAAAATTATTTCATCAATATCCCATTTACTTAAGTATTCCAAGGCTATAGCCGGTTTTCCTATGGGTAAATATTTCTTAAATCCGAAACTTTGGACAACTATTCCATTTCTTACAATAAGGCTCGCAATAATTCGTTTAGTTAACATTTATATCGAATTTAAAAAACTTCTAAATATCTTTAACCCATAGCTCTGACTTTTTTCAGGATGAAATTGAACCCCGACTATATTGTCTTTTTGTACTGATGAAGTTAATTTCTCGCCATAATCTACCAAACTTGTTTTGTAATTTGAATCACAATCAAAATAGTAGCTATGATCAAAATAAACTATTGGATCCCCTTCGATTTTTTTTAGTAATAAGGAATCTTGATAATCACTCAATTTGTTCCAGCCAACGTGCGGAATCCTACAATTCTTCCTAGGTGTGAGTTTTATAACTCTACCTGGTATCCAATTTAGCCCCTCGTGAATACCATTTTCTTCAGAAAATGATGCAAACAATTGCATGCCGACACAAATACCAAATATTGGCTTTTTTGAATTTAAAACACATTCATTTAGAACATCTATTATTCCTGACTTTCTTAAATTATTTGCGCAAGTTTCAAAAGCCCCTACCCCAGGTAGTATTAATGCATCTGAGCTGCTTATCTCAGTATCCAAATTTGATATCTTAACTTTTTTATAGCCTAAAGATTTAATGGCATTGTAAACTGAAAAAGTGTTACCAACGCCGTAATCAATTATAGTAATTTCCAAATTTTCATTCTTCATTTTTTTATAATACCCTTACCAACTTTGAACTTGGCTTCATATTTTCCAAACCCAACTTTATCAAACAATTTATAATTTACTGTTTTATCGATCTGTTCCCAAAATTGATTTAAGCTAATGTTAATATAACGACAGAAGCTATCGATATATTTTTCTGAACATTTACCATCAAATTTTTCGCACAATATAATTCCTTCATCCCTACTGATTCTTTTGTTTCTTATGTCTTCATTGACATAATCTGTAATTTTTCCAAACCCATATTTTAAATATTTCATCATTTGGTTCAGTGTAACCCAGTCTTCATCAAGTGCTGAAATTCCAAACAAATCGCCAGTTTCCCATGGCTTTTCTTCTCTTATCTCAAGACCTCTTAAACAGGAATAATTTCCGTTATCAATAAGTGACCAGTCTTTCCAAAAATATCCAAGAAAGGTAATCTTTATATTTGCTCTATTGATTTCATCCTCTTCGGGATATAAATATTGAAGAATATCCTTTCGCTTAACCTTCTCTGAGAGCAACCACGTTACATCTCCTCCTCCCAACGTATTCATATTTCTAAGATTATTACCATCGCTTCCGCTTGAGCCCATTACATTTAAATCACCTAACTGTAATGCCGCATTTTCACCCCACCAAATTAGTGGAATTTGATATGCTATAGCAAATCTTGGAACACTGCTGAACAAAGCTAATTCTGTTGATTTTGCAAAATTCGAATATTCAAAAAAACCTAATCTCATAAGTCTTTTCCATATTTCTGGTGAGGGGTTAATTGTAATACAATCAAATCCAAGTTTGATCATATTTGATAAATTTCTAACTCCTCGTGCTGAAACTTGATCTGGTGGATATCCTAAACATACCAGTAAAGGGTTCATTTTAAGCACTTCTTTAACATACAGTGCCTGTCTTGTACTATCCTTACCTCCACTAACACCAATTATACAATCGTAACCGCTTCTGTTATTTTTCTTTCCAAAATCAACGATATTTTCAATTTCTTTCCTTCTACTTGACCAATCAACTTTCTCCAAACTTGAGTGATAATTACATGCGGGGCAAATTCCTTTGTCATCAAAAACCGATCCAGGTCTTGTATTCGGTTCTAGGCATGAGGCGCAATAAATCATTAATAATTAATGTTATAACAATAAATTCTCCAAAGCTTCAAACAAACCTTTGTCATTTACTTTTAAACCAATTTTCATGTGTTCAAGAGGGTCTCTGCTACTTTCTTCAGGAAAATATCTGAGAACATTAGTTCCTATAATTTTAGCTTCAATTAAAAGATTAGAAAAAAATCCTAGAACCAAATTAGAGTGATATAATAATGTATTAAGGTGAATATTTTTGCGCAAGACGATGACCCTTTCAGGGAGAACACTTAGTAATTTATCTATGTCTTGGTTAGGGTGAGCTTGACACAAAATAATGACATCTTCTGATAATAAATTGAAATGGTCAGAGATCCTTTTTGTTGCATCTGTTTCATCAAATCCAAATTCTTGTTTCCCGTTATCTAGATTAGAAATTGGATCTGGTGCGAATAAGAGTATTTTTTCATGTTTTTTATCTATGCCGATTGATTCAAGAAAATCTTCTCTTGGCTGTATAGGTTTCCATGACTTTAAGAAATCATGATAAGGATGCCCATATATGGTACAAATTGACTCAGGAATATTATTTTTTACAGCATGACGATATGCCTTGTCATCGATTAGCAATAAATCATCTGGAAGAATGTCTGATCCCTTAAAATCAAATCTTTCATTTATCGATGTCCAATGATCAACAAACACTATAGTCCTTATTGCTTTTTTCTTAGCAGCTAATATGAACTCTAACTCAAGTTTTGAGGTGTAAGAAGTTGCTGTTAATACAACTTCAGGAGAATATTTGGCTAAATAATCCTCTGGAGATTCTTTAACTAACTCAACGTTTACAGAAAAATCATCGAAAAAACTATAGTGTCTATCAGATAGAATTATAAACTCTTTGTTTTGTTTTTTTAAATTTTCAGCAATAGCCAATACACCTTTGGCTCCTCCCGGGTCGCTAAAAACTAAAAGATTTTTTTTTTAAACAACTTACTTCAGCTCACTAATGTTACTAAATATCTTATCTATAGCATTCACGAAATCTATCATATCCTTGCGACTATTGCTTGGCCTCATATACTCATGAGTAAACAATATATCGTTGTGCATCTGCTCTGTAACAGGACATATTCCTACAGAATAATCTAGCTCTCTATCATATAATTTTTCATTAAAAGCCCATGCGGCCTTCTGTTGAAAAACCGGCAACAAGTATAAAGGTTTGACGTAACCTGAACTGATCAAGGGTGCTGTTTCTCTTAATTTTGCTGAAGGAATTTCAGCTTTCAATGCCTCAATAAATTTATTTCTATGAATACCTTCTGCATTTTTAGAGTTATATTTAATAGGGTGAAAATAATATGTATTAATTGAACCTTTTTCGATTTCAGGCAACAAATCAAAAGCAGGAAAATGTTCTAGTTTATCAGCAATAAATTGAACATTTTCTATCCTTTTTTCCACTAATTTAGGTAACTTATCTAGTTGAGCTATCGCGATAGCACAATTTATTTCTGTCATCCTGTAATTAAATCCTAATAGGTTAGTTAAATCTTTAATACCCTTAGGACCTACTATGTTTTCTGCATGATTCCGAATCATTTGACACCTTTCGGCAAGGTCTGGATTATTAGTTACTATTACTCCACCCTCACCGCAATGGATATGCTTATGATAATTCAAACTAAAAATCCCAATATCTCCTATGGTACCGAGTAATCTGTTTTCATGCATTCCTAATGGGCATTGAGCACAATCCTCAATAACTTTAAGATTATGTCTTTTGGCTATGTCCATGATAGATTTCATGTCAGCAGGGTGGCCGAAAAGATGCACTACTAATATTGCTTTGGTTCTAGGTGTTATTTTTTCTTCAATACTTTTTGGGTCTAAGCAATAATTATTAGGATCAATATCAGCAAATATCGGAATGCCTCCATAAATTAAAGGCGCCAAAGCACTTGCTGACATTGAATATGGAGTGACGATTACTTCATCACCAGGTTTGACACCAATAGCGCCGATGGCAGCAAACAATCCAGAGGTATTAGAATTAACTGATATAGAATGGTTTATTTTAAAAACCTCGCACCATTTTTCCTCGAGTTTTTTGACAGTTGGACCACCATAAAAATCATCGGACCAAGCTCCCAAATATTGTGAAAGGTTTCCACTCTTCATTACCTTTTTTACAAGCCGTTTTTCATTCTTGCCTATTGTGTTATAGGCTGGGAATAATTTTTCTCTTAAAGGCTTTCCACCGTTAATGGCTAATTTCATATTCTTATGTCGTTAATAATTTTTAACATTTTTGTATTTAATTCTAATGATTCATCAAAATTATCCAATTGATTATCACACATAAAATAGGATTTTGCGTGTTTAATAACATTCAACATAGAATCATCCAATATGTTTGATTGCCTTAATTCATTCTCACCTGATTGATATAATTCGATAACATTCCCGAAATTCAAAAGACAAATTTTTGTTGTTTCAAAAAATAAATTGATTTCGAAAACAGGAATTTTAAAGCCATGTAAACCGATCATTGACACAACAGTATCCCTAAGAAAAAAATTTGCAGTTATCGTGGGGTCTTCAATAAAGGCATCATTATAATGATCAATAATTTGCATTTTATCAAAAGCAATTATTTCATCGAATAAAAATTGTAATAAATCAATCGCATGACTTCCGTTGTTTATAAAACCTCTTTGATAACTAATTGTAATATTAGAGCAATTTTCTTTTTTATTTAATGATTTGATTCTTTTTTTTAGATCTAAATAAAGCGGCTGAAATCTACGGGTATAATTGACTAAAACCTTTGTATTTGATTTAGGCTCGTTGTATACATTTTTAATTCTAGCAATATCTTCAAGATTATAAGAGATCGGTTTTTCACATATTGCTACCTTAACATTTTCATTAATAGCTCTACATAAAAAATTTGCATGGGAATCAGTAGGTGTAGCAATGCTAATTATATCATAATGGTTTAACTCTTTTTCCTCTAATTCTTCGAAACCAATATGATTGGCACCATAATGATTAGCGGCTTGTACAGCAGTTTCTTCATTCGAATCAGAAACATCGAAAATAATATCGGAACAACTGTTAAATGCACTGGCATGAGTGGTTATCAAATCTTTATCATTATGATCGTACCTAAAGCCTATATTTCCACACCCAATGAGTAAGGCTCTAAAAAGTTTTTCATTTTTCATTATTTTTCAAGGCACTTGATTTTATAAAATTGTTCATGAAACATTTTAAAAATCTTACATTTGTTTTAAACGAATTACCACCAAAGGTGGATTGCCCATAAAAGCGGTTACATGTTTCAATGTCAAATTGACTGAATTTTCTACCAGATTTGACCATTGTGACAGCCAACTCAGTTCCTATCGATTCATAAGAATACAAATTTGAAATTTCTAATGCCTTAAGATCATACCCCTTTAAACCACACAAAGGGTCTTTAATACCCCAAAATAAAGAACCAATAAACCCGATCAAATATTCTGAATATCTCTGCATTCTAACACGCACTCCCACGACAATTTCATATCCATCTTCCAATAATAATCGTACACTCATTACATCCTCTTGAGCGTGTTGACCATCAGCATCAACCGTTATTGAATATCTATATTTTTTTTTAATTGAGTGCTCCAGACCTACCACAATTGATTTCTCATATCCTAGGTTTTTCGTATTAGAAATAACCTCTGCACCTGCATTTATCGCTTCAGCAGCTGTAGCATCCGATGAACAATCATTTACAACAACTGGAGTGCCAATATTTTTTACAGAATTAACAACTTTTTTAATTGTTTTTTCCTCGTTGTAGGCAGGAATTATGACTGCAGTATTGCTATTCATGCTAACATATAAAGTCTTTCTTGATAGATTGTCCTTGTACTAAATCTCTAATAATTGTTTTCCCAATCAATTCATCCTTCTGATAAGGATGAAATGAATCATTTAAAAAAGGTCGTAAATAACATAAATCAGACTCCTTAATCACGTGTCCTGATTTAACGTCTCTAATACAACAAACCGATCTTCTTTGAACAGAAAATGATTGTTCTTCATTTTTTTCAATTTTTTTATTTCCATCTCCCAAAGAGCTAAGCAGCTCGTTAGACCTGTCAACCATTTCTCTCCAATCAGTTGGAGTCATAGCAAATTTATGATCAGGGCCATCCTGATCTTGATCATCAGTAAAATGCTTCTCAATTACCCGAGCTCCAAGTGCGATAGAACCCAAAACGGTCGCATGTCCTGGAGTATGATCGGACAACCCAAGTATACTTTCTGGAAAAATTTCACTATATTTCGTCAATACATTTAAATTTATGAAATTAAAATTATTAATAGATCCAGTGTAATTAGTATTGCATTGCATTAGCACATGTGGGGCTTTTTTCTTATTTATAAGCCCCATCGCCCTAACAACATCATCAAGATCAGAGGCCCCTGTAGCAAGTATAATAGGTTTTTCCTTATCGATTATATATTCAATCACCTCTAACCAAGTTATATCGCCAGAACCTATTTTAAATATTTCAACATAGTTACTAACATGATCAACAGCCTGTAAGTCATATGGCGATGTAAAATAATCAATACCAACATCATCACACGCATCTTTTAATTTTTCAGTCCAATCTAGAGAAATAGATGCATCGTCATAAACTTCATAAACACTTTTTTTCCATTGAGCTTGGTGAGTCATTGAAGGCATTTTATCGAACTCATGCTGACTAACAATTGTGCTTGCAGCAAAATTTTGAAACTTTGCTGCATTTGCCCCAGACTCTTTTGCCAAATGAATGAGATCAATGGCTTTCTCTAAACTACCATTATGATTAGCTCCAATATCAACAATAAAATATAAACTCTTTTCATTAATATCATTAAACTTAGTTTTAATAGAATTCTTTGTAGTAATCATTTAACAGATTAATTGTGTCAATTGTTAATGGTAATTTTCGGTTTGAATAATTGGAGTATTTATGAATATCTAAAAATTGATTAAAGCTTCTCTTAGACCGACGTGAAAAGTCTTTCAAAGATCCACTTTCAATTAGACTAGTGTCCAAATCTAGTTTTTTTGCTAGGGAATAGCCGAAATCGTATTTGCTAATTTTCTCTCTCCCATTGACATGAAAAATCTCTTTGGAAAGAGGTGATATATTATTAATTATAAAATTAATTTCACAACTCAAGTCCCATATAGTAATGGGATTAAAGAAAACGTCATTGAATAATTTAATTTTTTTCTTAGATCGCAAACTATCTATTATCCAATGACAAAGTCCTGAGCATCGGTCAGAAAATCCCACAATTGTCGTACGTATAATTAAAACATTATCATGAATATTTTGATTAACGCATATTTTCTCCGCAGTCTCTTTTGTGTTCCCATAAACAGATTGGCTAGATGTGGGCTCTTCTTCAGACCTGTTGAAATTCAAATCACTAAAAACTGCATCACTAGAGATTAAAACAAATAAAGTTTTGGAATTTATGTTCTTAAGAATCTTTGCAGAACTTAATGAATTCACCAAATAAGCTTCGCTGATGTTTTTAGAACAATATTCATGATCAATTATGGCTGCACAGTGAATGATTACGTCAAATTGATATGATGAAAAAAAATCAATATAATGATTTTCATCCCAAGTTAAATCAAACTTAAATTTCTTGGATGATTCGTCAATATTACTACTTAATTCGAATACGTCATTTTTTTTTCTTAGCTCATCGACAAGTGCAGATCCTAGCATACCAGATGAACCAGTAATTAAAATCCTCATTTGTTAATAATGCTGTATTTAAGCTCAGCTAAATTCCAGTCTTCAATATTATCAATGTCTTGAGATTCTAATTCCGAGATCTCTATGAAGCTTGTGTTATCAGTTAATAAACTTTTTTTTCTCATGAGCTTGTCAACTTTGAACGAATAGAATTGCCCCACATCATGATATGAATCCTCAAGATCTTGGGACCTTGTAGTAATATGCTCAGGTTGAATCATCATCGCTAGACCATGAGTAGTTTTAAGTGCTCTTTGTATTGGAAAACTATATTTAACTATCGGAAATACTAAGTCATAATCATTTTCTATTAATTTATCGAATGATTTAATTATATTCTCCTCTTTTAGCAATGGTGTGCATGGGTAAATACAGCATCCGTAATCAAAATAATCATTCTTTTCTCTGTATTTTAATATTACTTCTTCAATTACTTCAAAAGTTGTTGCATAGTCATCAGAATTTTTTTGACTACGCATGAAGGGGACTTTTGCGCCTGAGTCACGTGCAATTGCAGCAATTTCTTCCGAATCCGTTGAAACTATTACTTCATCAAAAATCTTAGAACCGATAGCTACATCAATTGCATATGTAATGATAGGTTTACCTAGAAAATTTCTAATATTTTTTTTTGGAATGCGCTTACTCCCTCCCCTAGCGGGTATAATGGCAATTTTACTCATTGTTCTGAAAAATCTGGATCAATATGTTTTTTAATTTTGTCCCGAATAGTTTGGGCGTTTTCCCAATTATCGTTTTGGCCGGAATTGTATGAAAAATTTTGTTCAACTCTTGTGCCGCCGAATTTTTTTAGAAAATCTTCAATCCTCCAAATCGGACTACTTGGTAGAATTACGTAATAATCTCCTAAATCATAAGTGTTAAGGGAATCAGATTCGGAAATCATCTCTTCATGAATTTTTTCACCCGGTCTGATACCAATGATTTTTTTTTCACATTTGGATCCAATCGCATCTGCAAGATCCATTATTCTGTAAGATGGTATTTTAGGGACAAAAATTTCACCACCCCATGAATTTTCAAGGGCGTAAAATATCATATCTACTCCTTCCTCAATAGGAATATTAAAACGGGTCATATCTTTGTGAGTTATGGGCAATGTTCCATCATTTCTCTTTTTTAAGAAAAAAGGTATCACTGAACCATTAGAGCCCATAACATTTCCATATCGGACAACACTAAATGTAATTTCTGCATTACCCTTAGTGTTATTTGCAGCAACAAAAAGTTTATCTGAGACTAGTTTCGTTGCCCCATATAAATTGATAGGGGCACAGGCTTTATCAGTAGACAATGCTACAACCCGGTTAACTTTGTTTTCTATAGCAGCAGCAATAACATTCTTTGCACCATCAACATTTGTTTTAATGCACTCGTTAGGGTTGTATTCTGCTATGTGGACGTGCTTCATTGCAGCTGCATGAATAACAAGATCCACATCTTTGAATGCAACACTTAGCCTATCAGAATCTCTCACATCCCCAATAAAATATCGCATGAAAGAAAAATCTTTCTCTGGAAATTCTTGAGCCATTTTAAATTGTTTTTGTTCATCTCGGGAAAAAACAATCAATCTTCTTACTTCTCCATATTTTGAAATAATTCGTTTTGTTAATGCCTGCCCTAAAGACCCGGTACCTCCCGTAATAAGTATTGATTTTCCTTTAAGATCCATAATTTCAAATTAATATTATGATATAAAACTGATATTTGACTTTCAACGATGCTCAAATAAAATCAAAATATATATGTCAATAAAGAACTAATGGGTACAGAGGATAAAAATACCCAAAATGATTATAAAATTTTCATATATGGTGAATTAATAAACTTATGTATCCCATGTGAAAAAGCTATTGAGAAAGATGATTGGGCCAATTGGTTTAATAAAATAGAAAAACTAAAAAACACAGGACATGGAATTTATCCTAATAGTGATAACAACCAACGCAAATTCCTCAAAGAACTAGAAAATGACAAAACAAAAATTGTACTTTTAGTTTGCGATAAAAAAAGTCATCGTGCTTTTGGCGTTGTATCACTGCAGAATATAGATTTTCGACAAAGGTCTGCAGAAATAGCCATCAACATTGGTGCACCAGAATTATCTAGTTCGCCTTCATTTGCAGCTCTGGAAACCATGGCTATGATGACTGAACACGGATTCGAAGAGTTAGGAGTGCAAAGAGTTTATGCAGGCCAAGCTTATCCTAATTTGGCATCCTGGAATAAAATGCTTGAATTAATAGGTTACAAGACTGAAGGAATAACTCGTAATAGCTTTGTAAGAGGTCAGGTGAAAAGTGACACTGCAATTATTGCGTGTCATTATAAATTCTACAAAAAGCTTAGGGATATCAGAGGAAGTTTGTGGGGATCTAAAAAAATAATGAAATATTTGATTTTGAATCAGCCAAAAGATAGCTTCATCAATAAATTGAATGATTTTATCAAAGAAACTGAAGATGATCACTACAATTATCTTTTGCAGAATCATCAAAAATAGACAGATAATATTTTAAATATTTCGTATTCTGCCTTCACAAAAAATTATTAATATATTAGTTATTATCTACTAACGGATTTTCCTTAATCCAGTTAAAGTAATAAAAAGCTGAGCAGCAGGTCATTGCAAAAAGACAAAACAGGAGAGATCCTGTTCCTTCATGCCAAAAATCAAAAGCTTCCGACTTACTCTCAGCTACAAGTTTACCGAGCAATACAATTCTTAATGAATTAATCAAAAAAGGGATGATAAATGCGAACATAATTACTATTAGCACCCTTATTTTAGAATTAATTTTACAGCACAAATAAAAAACAATTATTGCACTTAGTGAAAGTGCAATTTGAGGAGTTGAGCTACAGGCAGAACCAACTTTAATAATAAAACTAGAATTACCAAAAGTATTCCCACTCGAGCTCACCTCATGACCAACAAAAGGTGAGAGTATTTTCGACGCCATTAAAGCAGTCACCTCATTAACTGTTTTCCCTACAATTGTTGATTGAAGGAATGTTGGGATGGTCA
>MDTG01266524.1_pt1 | contig 16620 bp, 9 predicted proteins | sample 811421 | NCBI WGS metagenome assembly MDTG01 (sample SAMN05326645, study PRJNA326480) | marine metagenome | isolation source: seawater | place: Pacific Ocean: South East | collected 2011
GCTGGATGGAAACTTTTAGCTTTTAAAATAGAGTAGCCGTACAAATACCGTACAATAAAAAAACAAAAAATCCCCAAAACATTATATTTAAATGTAATAGGGATTATTAAAGCGGAGAGACAGGGACTCGAACCCTGGCGACGGTTACCCGTCGACAGATTAGCAATCTGCTCCATTACCACTCTGGCACCTCTCCTTTAATAAAGTGGATAAAAGTAATCTTTAGGGAAAAGGAATGCAATTTTTTTAGAGATTATTTGGGATACTCAATCCTTAATTGGTATACATTAATCAGTTTTTTTAAAAGCACTTTTTTTACAGTTTCAATCTCGGATAAAGTAATGTCTGAATCATTAAATTGAAATGCTTTTATTTTTCCATCTATAATATTATAAATAAAATCTTCTAATTCCTCAATATTTGGAGACTTAAGACTTTTAGATGATGCTTCTACAGCATCTGCCATCATTAAAATAGCTGTTTCCTTTGAAAAGGGACGGGGTCCAGGATACTGATAATCAGTGGTAGTTATTTGCGGATCAACTTCCAATTGTTTTTTATAAAAATAATAAACCAAAGATGTTCCATGATGTGTACGAATAAAATCAATGATTCTATCTGGTAAATTATATTTTTGAGCTAAAAGAATGCCGTCTTTTACATGATTAATAATAAGCCGAGCGCTTTCTTTTGGAGATAATTCTTCATGAGGTGAAACAACACCTGATTGATTTTCAGAGAAAAAATGAGTATTGTTAAGTTTTCCTATATCGTGATACAATGCACCTACCCTAACAAGCAAAGCATTTGCTCCAATTTCATTAGCCGCAGCTTCTGCAAGATTGGCTACTTGTAAAGAATGATGAAATGTTCCTGGTGCTTTTTCAGAAAGAATTTTCAACAAATTTGCATTTGTATCGGATAACTCTAATAACGAAACATCAGAAACTAAACCAAAAACTTTTTCATAAATGTAAATAAGAGGCTGGACAAAAAGCATTAACATTCCATTTAATAGAAATAATATTAAAGGAGTGAAGTCAATTTTTGTAAAACTACCTTCTTGTATTGTTGTAAAAGCTAAATAACCAATAATATAAACCAGAACAATTTGACCTACTGAAATAAACAAATTTGCTCTACGGTATAATTGTGAAACAGTCTGAATTGTTATAATTCCGGCCATGATTTGAATAAAAACATATTCAAAACTATTTGGGACGATAAAACCAATCAAAAGAACAGTTAAAACATATGTGAATAAGCCTAAACGAGCATCAAAAAATGCTTTTATGATAAGAGGTAAAATACATATCGGGACAGCAAAAACATAATCTGTATTGTAGCTTATTGTTAATGTAACTGCTATTATTACGACCAGAATATTAAAAAATATAAAGGTTAATTTTCGGTTATTTTCATAAATAGAAAATCTATATTTATTTAAGAATAGGAGAAGAAGTGTAAAAGTCAACAATACTAATATAGAGTACCCAATAACAATCCAAATATTACTTTGATCACCCTGCCTCATTGAAAATTCATTTCTTAATGAACTCAAGACTTCAAAAATTTTATCATTTATTAAATCTCCTTCAGCAATAATCAATTCACCAGTTAAAACTACACCTCTTGATAAGGAGATATTCTGTATAGCCTGATCTAAGGAATTTTGATCAAAATTTTTATCGGGAAATACATTAGGAGTAATTAATTCAAAAAAGAGATCTTTAAAAGCCTCTTCGTAGGACTCATAACTTTTTTTAGAAAAAGATTTAGAAATAAAAATAAATAAATCTTCAGATCGAAAAATCTCATTAATTTCTGTTGGAATTTCAAGCTGACCTTGGATTAAAAAAACTTCTGAATTACCTTGATGGAGATAATTTGGTGGTAAAACTCCATAGTTATAAATTTGGCTCAGTAAATCAGCCCCAAACTCATAAAGACTGTCTAGTAAAATAGGATTAGATTCCATAGGAAAATAAGTCATAAAAGTATCAGAGTACTTTTTAATTACCTCTTTTTTTAAATCTAAATCACTCCTTAGATAAGGTTTCAGGGTCTTTAAGACTTTTTCTTTGTCTGATTGGATTTCTGCTTCAGACTTTAGAATTGAAAAATCAAAAGGAGCATAATAATTAGGATATTGCCATAATCTTCCTTTTTGAAATTCATATTTGAATTGCCCACCTCTAGGAAGTAGATATAAAAGAAAAATTGAGCTTGTCAATATCAATAGTGACTTATATATAAGACCCTGTTGAGATACAATAAATTTCCAAAAAGATTTCAAATAATTAATTTAAAATCAAATCTACATAAACTAATTTTCTTGAAATGTATTTTTAAGAAAGATGACATTAGTATGGATTTAAAATTCCTATTTTTGATAAACATTATATATTATCTTAAATTCCAAATATAAGTTTTGAATTACGGAATCTGTCATTTAAGTATTATTCCGATAAGAAAAGAAAAAAGCCACCAGAGTGAAATGGTATCTCAACTTCTTTATGGTGATTGTTTTAAAATAATTTCAACAAAAGAAAATTGGATTGAGATTTTTACAATTCAGGATAAATATGCTGGTTGGATATTTAAAAATGAATTTCAGAATATAACTCAAAAAGAGGCTGAAAAAATTAGCAATAAGAATTCACAATATTCAAGTCAATTGATAGATTTCGTTCAAACCGGAGATTCATCATTGATTTCAGTTGTTTTAGGGAGCAATATTGCAGGAGCTAAATTTTTGAATCATAAGTTTGATAGTAACTTTTTAGATGGAGCAAAAAACAAATCTGATATTATCAAAACAGCATATTTATATCTGAACGCACCTTACTTATGGGGGGGTAAAACACCCATGGGAATCGATTGCTCTGGCTTAATTCAGATGATTTATAGAATTAACGGTATTAATATTCCAAGAGATGCTTCACAGCAAGTTAATCTTGGAGAGACTTTGAGTTTTATTGATGAAAGTGAGCCAGGAGACCTAGCCTTTTTTGATAATTACGAAGGAGCTATTACTCATGTAGGGCTTTTATTAGAAAACCATTATATACTTCATGCACATGGGAAAGTAAGAATTGATCGAATAGACCAGACTGGAATTTATAATTTTGAAACTCAACAGCACAGTCACAAACTTAGAATTATTAAAAAAATAATATAAAAAAATCTACTAATAAAGAGAGCTTGTTTAGGTAGAGAATTATAAAACTTATTTAATTAAGTCCTTCATTTTCGAAAATCCATCATTATCACCCAATGTACCATAAATATTCATTAAAGTCTTAATGGCTTCTTCATTCTGATTATTAATCTCTATTAACTTTTCTAAAATTGGAACACATTCTCTATAAAGATTTTCACGATCAGTTTTTAATATGTCATAACGAGCGTTATCAGATTTAGAGTTACCAAGACTATTCATTTCTTCTACAATCACACTTTCACCTTCTAGTATCAATGAAACTAAATTTAAATAGCCTGACTCATATTTCGGATCAATTTGAATTGCCTTTTCATAATATTCAATTGCTTCATCTTTCATTCCCCTTTGAGCATTTACAACACCTAAATTAAAATATAGTGTTGCATTGTTTGGATCTTGATCAATTGCCTCTTTCATTAGCGCCTCAAACCGATCATTTTCATTCAACTGAATATATAAGTTAGCTTCTGTTAAAATTAAATCTAAATCTCTTGGGTTTTCTGCTCTTGCATCTTTTACTGCACCCATTGCCTTTTCATTATTACCTAACTGGGTGTATATTAATGCAATATTTTTAACAATTTCTGGAAATTTTGATGCAGAGTTTTCTTCCTTAAAATCAGTATATTCTTTAGTCTTCTGGTAAAGTTCAAATTCTGATTTGGAAAACTCTATTGTCTCACCACTATCTACTGATTTTGCTGTGTATTTTGTTATAATTCCTTCATATCTAATTTCTTTGAGTTCACTATAGAGTTTTAAAGCTCTATCGAAATCAGATCCATTAACAGCGCTTGATGCAGCATAATAGAGATAATCTACATTAGTTTTATTGTCAATTTGATAAGCTAGGTAAAGTTTATCAGAAGCTTCTGGGTATCTCTTTTCTGCATTATCTTCAATTGCCTCATTTACAATATCTGAAGTTAACTTTAACAGCTGGTTATCTAAGTCTTGATCAGTCCCAACTGCGTCTTTAAATGCCATATATTTATCATATGCCATGAAAAAATCTTTGTTAAATTGAGCTATTCTTCCTTCTAAAAAGATTTTTTGATTTTGAATTTTAATATCGGCTCCATTAAAGAGTGATGAACTAGATTCTAATATAGCTTCAGCACCCTGAATATCACCGGTGTCAAATAATTTGGTTGCTTTTCTTATCTCTTTTTTCTGACCAAAAGAAATAGTAAGAGTAGAAATAAAAAATAGGAGAAATAGATTTTTCATTGATTTATTCATTAAGAATTATTTATTTATTCTTCAATAATAGTGCCACCATTAACATCAAGGTCGTTTACATCCTCAATTGTTTCCTCATCTTTCATCACTTTTGCAACAGCTGCAATAGTATCATGACCTTTTAAATTAATAAGACGGACACCTTGAGTTGCTCTTCCCATTACACGAAGAGAGGCAACACCCATCCGAATGGCTATACCTGATTTGTTTATAATCATTAAATCATCAAGATCACTAACTGTTTTTATAGATACTAGCTCACCAGTTTTTTCAGTAATTGAAATTGTTTTTACACCTTTCCCTCCCCGATTTGTAACCCTATAATCTTCAAGGCTCGATCTTTTCCCATATCCATTTTCAGAAACAACAAGTATATTAGCATCCATATCATTTACAGATACCATTCCTACCACCTCATCTACATCATTAGCAAGCTTTATACCTCGAACTCCTGAAGCACCACGTCCCATTGGTCTTGTTTTACTTTCTTCAAATCGGATAGCTTTACCTGATCTAACCGCTAAGACAACATGACTATTTCCATTTGTCAGCTTCGCTTCAAGAAGTTCGTCATGCTCTCGAACTGTTATCGCATTGATACCATTCGTTCTGGGTCTGGAATACTGTTCCAAAGATGTTTTTTTAACCTGTCCTTTTTTTGTAGCCATAATGACATAATGGCTATTAATATATTCTTGATCTTTTAGATCCTGCGTACAAATGAAGGCCATAACCTTGTCATCTTGTTCAATGCTAATCAGGTTTTGAATTGCACGCCCTTTTGCTGTTTTAGATCCCTCAGGTATTTCGTAAACTCGCATCCAGAAACATTTACCCTTAAGGGTAAAAAATAGCATATATTGATGGTTAGTTCCAACAAAAAGATCTTGTAAAAAATCTTCTTCTCTTGTAGTTGATGCCTTTTGACCTACTCCTCCTCTATTTTGTGTTTTATATTCGGCAAGTGGAGTCCTTTTTATATAACCAGCATGCGAAATTGTAATTACCACTTTTTCATCGGGGATCATATCTTCTATACTTAAATCACCCCCAGCATATTCGATATTTGATCGACGCGTATCACCATATTTATTTTTGATTTCTAATAATTCGATCTTAATGATTTCCATTCTTTTATTTTTATCATCAAGTATATTTTTAAGATCTGAAATTGTTTTCATCAACTCATCAAATTCAGTACGCAATTTATCCTGTTCAAGACCTGTCAATTGACGTAATCGCATTTCTACAATTGCCTTTGCCTGTATTTCGGAAAGATTAAATTTATTTATCAAATTAGCTCTTGCAATGTCTGGATTTTCAGAAGCTCTTATTATTGATATTACTTCGTCAATGTTATCCGAGGCAATAATGAGTCCTTCTAAAATATGAGCGCGTTCCTCAGCTTTTCGGAGCTCATAAGTTGTTCTTCTTACAACAACATCATGACGATGTTCAACAAAGTAGTGAATCATCTGCTTAAGATTCAGCATTTGAGGTCTACCTTTCACAAGAGCAATATTATTTACACTGAAAGATGATTGGAGAGAAGTATACTTGTATAGTTTATTTAGAACTATATTAGGAATTGAATCACGTTTTAATATGTAAACAATTCGCATTCCATTTCGATCAGACTCATCTCTAATATTGCTTATACCTTCAAGCTTTTTATCGTTAACTAGCTCTGCAGTCTTTCGAATCATTTCTGCCTTATTGACCTGATACGGGATTTCGGTAACAATAATACATTCCTTCCCGTTAACTTCTTCAATTATTGATTTAGCTCGCATTACAATTCTTCCTCTACCAGTCATAAAGGCCTCCTTCACCCCTTCATATCCGTAAATAGTACCTCCAGTAGGGAAATCTGGTGCTTTAATCGTTTTGATTAGTTCTTCAATAGAAATATCATTATTATTGATGTAATTTATAGTACCATCAATTACTTCAGTAAGGTTATGGGGCGGCATATTGGTCGCCATACCAACGGCTATTCCAGAGGCTCCGTTTATCAAAAGATTAGGTACTCTAGTAGGTAAGACCGTTGGTTCTTCTAATGTATCGTCAAAATTTAATTGAAGATCGACTGTTTCCTTGTCGATATCTGCCATTAAATCTTCAGATATTTTTCTCATACGTGCCTCAGTATATCTCATAGCTGCAGGACTATCACCATCTACAGAACCAAAGTTTCCCTGTCCATCAACTAATAAGTATCGTAAGCTCCATTCTTGTGCCATACGAACCATAGTGTCATATACTGAACTGTCACCGTGGGGATGATATTTACCTAGTACTTCACCAACAATACGAGCTGATTTTTTGTAGGCTGTATTTGAACGAATTCCTAATTCATGCATTCCATAAAGAACACGTCTATGAACTGGTTTCAAACCATCGCGAACGTCTGGCAGGGCTCGTGACACAATGACAGACATTGAGTAATCAATGTATGCTGATTTCATTTCATCCTCAATGTTGATCGGGATTACTTTATCTGCTTCGCTCATAATTTTATATTGTATTATTGCTAAAATAAGAAATCGTCTAGCTAAAACAGTTTTAAATTAGAGGATAATTATTGAAATTATTAACATAATAAAGTACATAATTTGTTATAAATAATAACCACTCAGCTTTTGAAATATTGATAATTTTTTGTCTATTAGCAACAAGTATAAAACTCTGGTCTGTTTTTTGCTTTTAAAGTATTAAAAAAATAGTTGATGGACGATAATTTTTCACCTCGCGTTAAAGATGTAATTGCTTTTAGCAAAGAAGAAGCCCTTAGATTAGGACACAACTTTATTGGCACAGAACATCTAATGTTAGGTATTTTAAGAGATGGAGGAGGTAAGGCGATTGCAATTTTAAATGCTATTGAGGTAGATCTAGAGGAATTGAGACGAAAAGTCGAGATTCTTAATCCTGCAACTCTAGAAAACTCCCAAAAATTAATTGATAAAAAAAATCTTCACCTTACACGCCAAGCCGAAAGAGCCCTAAAGACAACATTTTTAGAAGCCAAGCTTTTTCAAAGTGAATTAATTAATACTGTTCATTTATTATTGTGTATTTTACGAAATGAAAATGATCCAACAACCAAGTTACTCGCTCAGCAAAATATTGATTACGATATAGTCAAAGAACAATTCAAACTCATGCTTGCAAATGATGCAGATTCCTACGAGGATTTACCAACTTCTTCTTCATTTTCGGATGAAAAAGAAAATGAGAATGAAGGAAAAGAAAACCCATTCATTCCCACCTCAGAATCTAAGGGTTCTAAAAAAACTAAAACTCCTGTACTTGATAATTTTGGAAGGGATGTTACTAGTTTAGCTGAGCAAGATAAACTTGATCCAGTCGTTGGCCGAGAAAAAGAAATTGAACGTGTTTCCCAGATATTGAGTCGCCGAAAAAAAAACAATCCTTTACTTATAGGTGAACCTGGTGTTGGAAAATCAGCAATAGCAGAGGGTTTGGCTTTGAGAATTATTCAAAAACGCGTATCAAGAGTTCTATATAACAAAAGAGTTGTTACTCTAGACCTTGCTAGCCTTGTTGCTGGAACAAAATACAGGGGTCAGTTTGAAGAGCGAATGAAAGCTGTGATGAATGAGTTGGAAAAAAATAATGATATAATTCTTTTCATAGATGAAATTCACACAATTGTTGGGGCTGGAGGAGCAACTGGAAGTCTAGATGCTTCAAATATGTTCAAGCCTGCTCTAGCAAGAGGAGAAATCCAATGTATCGGTGCTACCACACTTGACGAATATCGTCAACATATAGAAAAAGACGGCGCCTTGGAGCGAAGATTCCAGAAGATCTTAGTGGAGCAAACTAGCACAGAAGAAACATTGGAAATCATAGTCAATATCAAAGTACATTATGAAAACCATCACAATGTAAATTATACTGATGAAGCTTTAAAAGCGTGTGTAGATCTTACGGATAGATACATGTCTAATCGTTTTCTTCCAGATAAAGCTATAGATGCCTTGGATGAAGCGGGCTCCAGAGTTCATATCAATAATATGAGTGTGCCTCAAGAGGTAGTTGATTTAGAAGCTCAGCTGGATCAAGTTCGCGATTTGAAAAACTCAGTGGTAAAAAAGCAAAAATATGAAGAAGCTGCAAAACTTCGTGATGATGAAAAAAGAGTAGAAAAAAATCTTATTGAAGCACAAGAACGTTGGCAAGAAGATTCGAAAATAAATAGAATCACTGTAAATGAAAATGATATTGCAGATGTAGTTTCAATGATGACTAATATCCCGGTAAACAAAATTGTTAAGTCTGAAAAAAATAAATTATACAAGCTATCTAAAGTCATTGGAGAAAAACTAATTGGACAAAAAAATGCAATTGAAAAAGTTGTAAAAGCTATTCAGCGGAACAGAGCTGGACTGAAAGCTCCTGACAAACCAATAGGATCATTTATTTTTTTAGGTCAAACGGGAGTAGGCAAAACACAACTTGCAAAAATTCTCGCCTCAGAAATTTTTGATTCAGAAGAAAACTTGATTCGAATTGACATGAGTGAATACATGGAAAAATTTGCTATTTCAAGACTTATTGGGGCCCCTCCAGGATATGTTGGATATGAAGAAGGTGGACAATTGAGTGAAAAAGTAAGGCAGCGACCATACTCCGTAATCTTACTTGATGAGGTTGAAAAAGCACACCCAGATATTTTCAATATGATGCTTCAAGTATTAGATGATGGATTCCTAACTGATAGTCTTGGTAGAAAAGTTAATTTCCAGAATACAATCATAATTATGACTTCAAATATTGGAGCACGCCAACTTAAAGACTTTGGAAAGGGAGTAGGATTTGAAACAGCTGCTCAAAAAGCACAATCATCTGATATTGAAAAAGGGGTTATCAAAAAAGAATTAAAAAAAACATTTTCACCCGAATTCTTAAATAGAATTGATGACATTGTTATTTTCAATTCCTTAAATCAGAAAGACATTCGTAAAATTGTTGATATAGAATTAAAATTTCTTATTACAAGAGTTGAAAAACTTGGGTATAAAATTTCAATTTCAGAAAATGCCAAAGATTTTTTATCTGAAAAAGGTTTTGATATTAAATATGGGGCAAGACCACTTAATAGAGCTATTCAAAAACACGTTGAAGATTTGATTGCTGAACACGTGGTTGACAATTCAATAAAAGAAGGAGATTATATCGAAGTAAATCTAAATGGAAATGGAAAAGCATTGATATTAAAAATTAATCAAAAAACTGAAGCTTCTTCTTAAATACAGTTTTTTGTTTTTGAAAAAACGCTTCTCTAATAAGCTAGATTAACGTCTTTTTTATTCTGTATTTGTTTTCTCTACTAGTCAAATAATACTATTTTTGGGCTGTTTTAAAGTTCTCGCACTACAGTTTATTTTTTTGGTTCAAAATAATAATATGAAAGTTTTAAAATTTGGAGGTACTTCGGTTGCTGATTCACATAGTTTATCTCATGTAATTGAGATTATTAAGGATTCTAAAGATGAAAAACAAATTATTGTTGTATCAGCTTTAGGAGGAATTACCAACATGCTTGTAGAGATGGCAGAAAATGCCAGTATAGGTAAGTCTGAATTTAAAGACGATATTCAAATAATTGAGAAAAGACACTTAAATCCAATCCATCACTTTATTCCTGTAACTAATCAAAGTGAACTCATTAGCTTTTTAAAAGCCCAACTAAATAGCCTAGAGGAGCTTTTGGAATCCATTTATGCCTTGGGAGAACTAACAACTAAAAGTCTAGCTAAGGTCAGTAGCTTTGGGGAAATACTCTCTAGTAAAATTATTTTTTATATTCTTAAAAATTTTAATCTTGATGTTGTTTTTAAGGATTCACGTGAACTTTTATTTACACACGAATTAAATGAACGCGAGGTAGTTAATCATTTAAGAAGTGAGGAAGCCTGTATTAATTTTGCTTCTAATATTACGGCTAAAATAATTTTAATTCCAGGTTTTATTGCCAGTGATGAAAATGGCAAAATCACTACACTAGGAAGAGGAGGGTCAGATTATACCGCTTCACTTTTAGCAAACTATCTCAAGGTTTCATTACTTGAGATATGGACAGACGTAAGTGGAATGTTTACAGCACATCCAAATATAGTTTCACAAGCACAGCCAATTCCAAGACTTTCATATCACGAAGCGATGGAACTGTCACATTTTGGAGCTAAAGTTATCTATCCACCAACACTTCAACACTTAATTCAAAATAAAATTCCAATTCTCATAAAAAATACTTTTGATGCTAGTGCTCATGGTACAAGAATTGATAACAAGGGAATCTCTGAAGGAGGAAATGGAACAGTAGTAAAAGGAATCAGTCATATTGAAAAAGTTGCATTAATAAACCTGGAAGGAAGTGGGATGATTGGTATACCTGGTTTTTCAAAAAGATTATTTGAATGTTTGTCTCTAAAACAGATAAATATCATTATGATTACACAAGCCTCATCAGAGCATTCAATCTGTATTGGAGTTAGGATGGAGGATGCAGCTGAAGCTAAAAAAGCAATTGATTCACAATTTGAATTTGAAATTAGTCGTTTAAGAGTGGAAGCCGCCAAGGTAGAGTTAAACATGACAAATATTGCTGTAGTCGGGGATGAAATGAAAAAACATCAAGGAATAAGTGGGAAACTATTCAGTAGTCTGGGAGCAAATAACATTAACATAAAAGCAATTGCTCAAGGAGCTTCCGAGCGAAATATTTCTATCATAATCGATGAACGAAATACTCAAAAAGCACTAAATACAATTCATGAAAGTTTCTTTGAAACTCAAACCAAAGAATTAAACCTATTCATTACTGGTGTAGGTAATGTCGGAAGTAAACTGTTAGAACAAATTAGTCAACAAAAGAGCTACCTTCTAGAAAATCTAAGATTAAAAATTAGAGTCATCGCCCTGTCAAACTCAAGAAAAATGATTCTTTCAGACACTCCAATTGATCTTAATAATTGGAAAGAAAAACTTGATGAAAGTACTCAAAAAGCAAATCGTGAAACATTTTTTGATCACATCAAAAAACTTAATTTAAGAAACAGCATTTTCATTGATAATACAGCTAATGAGGAAATTGCCAGCGAATACATTCGCTTTTTAGAAAATAATATAGGAGTTGTCACTTGTAATAAAATAGCTTGTGCGGGTACGCTTTCAAATTATAAAGAACTTAAAAAAACAGCCCGAAAATTTGGTACTCCATTTCTTTTTGAGACAAACGTTGGGGCTGGACTCCCTGTGATTGATACTCTAAACAATTTAATTGCATCCGGAGATGAAATACTCAAAATACAGGCAATACTCTCTGGGAGTTTAAATTTTGTATTCAACAATTTCTCTTCTGATAGAAGTTTTGAAGATGTTGTTAAAGATGCTCAAAAAGAAGGGTATACAGAACCTGATCCAAAAATAGATTTAAGTGGTGTTGATGTTGCAAGAAAAATTTTAATTCTTGCACGTGAGAGTGGTTTTCAACTGGATTTGGAAAATATTGAAAACCAATCATTCCTTCCTAAAGAAGTATTGGATACTACAACTAATGATACCTTCTTTGAAGGGTTAAAAAAACATGAAACTCATTTTCAGTCAATTTTGACTAAGGCTAATGACAAAAATTGCCGCCTAAAGTATGTGGCGCAGCTAGAGGGTGGGAAAGCGAATGTTGGGCTTCAAGAGATTGGTCCAAATCATGATTTTTACAATTTAGAAGGGAGTGATAATATCATTTTATTTTATACAAATCGTTATAAAAATCAGCCTCTTATCGTAAAAGGTGCAGGCGCAGGTTCTGAAGTTACTGCAGGTGGAATTTTTGGAGATATCATCAGAATAGGAAAGTCATAGTCATGGATCAAATCGAACTTTTTTCTCCCGCGAGTGTTGCAAATGTATCATGTGGTTTTGATGTCCTTGGTTTTTGTTTAGACCATATAGGTGACATAATGCATATTTCAAAAACAAAGACTACTGGAATTACAATAGGTAAAGTTACAGGACAAAAACTACCTAAAGACCCCTCAAAAAATGTAGCCAGTGTAGCTGGACTAGCTTTATTGAAAGAAACTCCAAGTGAATTTGGATTTCAAATTGATATTGATAAAAAAATTAAGCCTGGAAGTGGAATCGGCAGTAGCGCAGCCAGCGCAGCTGGTGCCGTATTCGGTATTAATGAACTCCTTGGTAATCCTTACACTAGAAAAGAATTAATCCGTTTTGCTATGGTAGGAGAAGCTATTGCAAGTGGTGCTGCACATGCTGATAATTTAGCGCCTGTACTTTTGGGAGGATTTACTCTTGTTCGAAGTAACGTGAGCTTGGATGTTATTAAACTTCCTAATCCATCACAATTAGTCGCCACTATAATTCATCCAAAAATTGAGTTAAAAACACTTCACTCAAGAGCTATTTTAAAAGCAACTATTCCACTTGATAAAGCAATAGAACAGTGGGGAAATCTTGGTGGACTAATAAGCGCTTTGTATACGGATGATTATGAATTACTCTCACGGAGTCTGGAGGATAAAATAATCGAACCCTATCGAGCTATGTTGATTCCGAAATTTGAAGAAACTCGCCAAGCCGCCTTAAATGCAGGAGCTCTTGGAAGCGGTATTTCTGGTTCTGGACCTTCTATTTATGCACTTTCAAAAGGAAGGGAAACAGCTGAAAAAGTGGGTTCTGCTATGGAGAATATTTATAAAAATTTGAATTTAAATTATCAATTATATTTTTCAGAAATCAATACAAAAGGAATTAAAGTATTGAAAAGATTATGAATTACTATAGTTTAAATTATAACTCTTCTCTAGTTGGTTTTCTTGGAGCAGTTCGAAAAGGCCTTGCTCCGGACCGCGGTTTGTATTTCCCAGAGAAAATTCCTTTACTTTCTCAAGATTTCATAAATAACATAACCAACTTCAGTAATCATGAATTGGCACTAAATGTAATAAACCCTTTTGTTCAAAATGACATCCCTAAAGAGAGGCTAAAGTCTATTGTTGAGGAGACTTTAAATTTTGATTTCCCAATAATACCTATCAGTGACTCTATCGCTAGTTTGGAATTATTTCATGGTCCTACACTCGCATTTAAAGATGTTGGTGCAAGGTTTATGGCACGTTGTCTTGCTTATGCTCATGAAGTTAGAGAACAGAAAAAACTCACCATACTTGTTGCAACTTCTGGAGATACAGGGGGAGCTGTTGCCGATGGGTTTTTTAAGGTTGAAGGTATTGATGTAGTTATTCTCTATCCCAAAGGAAAAGTGAGTGAAGTGCAGAAAAAACAATTGACTACTCTAGGTGAAAATATTACTGCCCTTGAAATAGATGGAACATTTGATGAATGTCAAAATATGGTCAAATCAGTATTTATTGACCCAGAGATAACAAAAAATATAACTTTAACCTCTGCAAATTCGATAAATATTGCACGGTGGTTGGCTCAAATGTTTTATTACTTTATTGCTTATAAAAATAGGCCCAATCCCCGTAAAGAGTTAATAGTTTCTGTTCCTAGTGGAAATTTCGGAAATCTATGTGCAGGACTAGTTGCTCATAAAATGGGACTCCCTATAAAACATTTTATTGCATGTACAAATATCAATGATACAGTGCCACGCTATCTAGATTCGGGTAATTATGAGCCTAAAAAATCAATTTCAACGATCTCAAATGCTATGGATGTTGGAGATCCAAGTAATTTTATCCGTATTCAAAAATTATTCAACAACGACTTTCAAAAGTTGAAAAAAGAGATTAGTGGATATGCCTTTTCCGATCCTCAAACCAGGAAGGCAATTAAAGAGATTCATACTAAAAGTAAGTATATAGCAGATCCGCACGGGGCATTAAGTTATCTTGGGCTAAAAACTTATTTAGAAGGCTTAGAAAAAGATACTGCACAGGGTATATTCTTTGAAACAGCCCATCCAATAAAGTTTGCCCCTACAGTTGAAGCAACTTTAAAACTCAAAATCGATCCTCCAAAACAAATTGAAAAAGTTCTTGATAAGCCAAGTCTAAGTATTCCTATTAGTGATTATAAATCATTAAAGGATTTTTTTTTAGCGCGCTAATCAATTGCTAATTCAGGAAGTTCAAAGTCATCTAAAGGACTCTCCTCCTTCATTAGTTTTTCAATTTTTTCCCATGATCTTGGAGCCGCAGCTGACAAATTTACTGGACCTTCATCTGTAATAAGTATGTCATCTTCAATACGAATTCCAATATCCCACCATTTAGGGTCACATGGGCTACCTTTAGGGACATAAATACCTGGTTCAACCGTAATAACCATATCAGTATCAAGGGTTTCATACAAACCAGGATCGTGGACGTCAAGACCAATATGATGAGAAATCCCATGGGGTAAGTAGCGTCTATAATCCTCTGGCTTATCTATTAAACCTAGGGAAAGTAATCCCTTTTCAACCACTTTATTTGCTGCATTTCCTATAGCTCTGAAACTAGCTCCTTTTTGAGCGGCATCAATTCCTGCATTCTGTGCATCATATACGATTTCATATAAAGCTTTCTGCTCTGGACTATATTTACCTGAGACTGGTATTGTTCTAGTAACATCAGCTGTATAACCTTGATATTCAGCACCTAAATCCATTAAAATTAATTGATTTTTTAGATCTATTTTGTCATTAGTGATGTAATGTAAAACACAGGCATTGTGACCAGCACCAACAATAGAAGGATATCCCTCATGAGCTGCTCCATACTTTTTATAGACTAGTTGATGTATTCCTTGAACTTCTCGCTCCGTCATTTCGGGATGAATCGCTTTCATAACTTCAATTTGCCCTTGGGCTGAAATCTGAATGGCTTTTTTGAGTAATGAAAGTTCTTCTGGCTGTTTTTTCTCTCTCAAACTTGCCATCAAATAGGAAAGTTGATCTATATCAAAGTTATAATCACGGGTAAGGTAAGCTGTTCTTTTTTTCAGATCAACAAGTGAATTCGATTCTTGAGAATTTAAAAAATCCTTAATTATAGGATCTTCGATCAGTGTTTCGTCTTGAGAAGCATAATAAGAAATCATGCGTTTAATATTTGATAAATCTTGTACTTGGGCAGTTCTGATTTTTTGATAGAGTCTGTAGCGTTCAGCGTTAAAATTATCAGGATAGTTTATCACATTTTTAAAATGTTGTTGCAGGTCGAACAGATCACTAGAATCAGTTTTATCATCACGCACATCATTTTTAAAATCAAACATCAGAATAGTATCAAATTCATTTAAATCTAATGAACTCTTTATAAACTGCTTTTTACTCTCCACTCTATCAAAACCCATGTTAGCTGCACCTTCTACGCCCAACTGTTTCCCATTCCACATTTCATTCCTTAAGTTCCGTTCACGTACGAATAGTTTTTCATAATACGAACCATTCTGGTCCTCTTGTGTTGTCTTATAAACTAGTAATACTGCATGAGGCTCATTCCATCCAGTCAGATAGTAAAAATTCGGATCAGGATGATAAATATAATCAACATCATTTGCTCGGTTACGGACAGGAGATGAAAAGAAAACTGCTACACTATTATAGGGTAATTTTTGTCTCAATTCAATACGTCTATTTTTATGAAATTCGAAGGAAAGTTCCGACTTTTGTCCATAGGATTCTACAGATGCAGCTAAAAAAAATACTGTAAGAGAAAGTATAAAATAGAATTTAGAATTAAGTACTGAAGACATATGGAAATTTTTAAATGAACTTATGAAAAAAACTACACTCTACAATACACATCTTGAACTGAATGCAAAAATGACCACATTTGGAGGCTTTGAAATGCCGATTCAATATACAAGTATTAAGAAAGAACATTTAACTGTTAGAAATAATCTTGGTGTTTTTGATGTTTCTCATATGGGTGAGTTTTATGTTTCTGGTCCGAATGCCCTTCCTTTACTTCAGTATGTTTGTAGTAATGATATTTCAAAAATTTCAGTAGGTAAGGCGCAGTACAACTATTTACCAAATGAAACAGGGGGAATTGTAGATGATTTAATCATTTATCGCATAGAGGAATCTTCTTATTTGCTTGTAGTCAATGCCTCAAATATTTTAAAAGACTGGAAATGGATTCAAAAAC
>MDTG01286205.1_pt1 | contig 16620 bp, 21 predicted proteins | sample 811421 | NCBI WGS metagenome assembly MDTG01 (sample SAMN05326645, study PRJNA326480) | marine metagenome | isolation source: seawater | place: Pacific Ocean: South East | collected 2011
ATGAGTATGAAGATGATGTGAGCGAGACAGACAACATTCCCAAAGAGACATTGGAATACATAAATGCTGAATACCAAACGTTTGTTTCGGCAAAAAGCAGTATTTTGAAATTAGGAAAGGATTTTAATCGAAATTTATCTAAGCAACTTGATGAGATGCTAATGCCTTCACTCGAAGGGTTCTTATCTACAAAGTTTTCATTTTCATCAAATAAATACAATTGCGAATATTGTTCATTTGTCGGGAAAAATCAACAATCAAAAGCCGCGCATCTACGCGGATGTAAAGTTAAAAAGCAGATGGAGGAAGGAAACATGGATACAGAAGAAAATGACGCGACAGAGGAAAATAAGATAACATTTCCGACGAAAAACTAGTAATCCTCAAACAAGTTTTTCGAAACACCTGTATTATCTTCTGCTGCTTGATCCTCTAACTCGTTAATTTCCGTTAGAGCATCTAGACGTTTAACCTTTTCTTTTGCGATTTCAATTTCTTCGGGTTCCGACTCCCACTCCCACGCACTAACTATTTCCTTATACACTTTTTTAAGTTCACTTATATTCAACAGGTATTAAATATTTGGTATTAAATAATAATTAATCGATGATAAGTTTTTCGACAACAAATTTATCGAATTACATATTTTTTTATTATTTAATATTGATGAATGTTCCATATTCCTTGACGTTTTATCCAGCATTGTCGTCGCGACAATCCAATCGTTTCGCACATAGACGTTCGTCGGAAAACAATTCCAATGATGTTTATAAAGTCGAGTTGGCTTGGAAAATATACAATTCAATCGAATATTGTGACGTGACGGAAGATAATACGTGCGGAGAAATATGTTCGTCGTGTGGTGGTGACGGTGAAGTGATTTGTCGCTTCTGTAAAGGAACCGGATTCATGACATTAGCAGACGAGCTAGTTGGTACATTAAACGACTGTCCTGTTTGTAGTGGTACAGGATACGAAGAGTGTCACGATTGTATGGGTGCAGGAATAATTGCACATTGGCACAAATATTACAAACTTTACAAAAATCATAAATAGTCTTCACATGTAAAACATTGAAGTGTGCAACAGAGAGGAATATTATACTCTCCTTTGTAATTTAAGCAGTTTAAATCAAAACATTTGCCGGGAAGTGCATTAATTTTTTTCGCCATTGCGGGACTCAAGTTTGTTTGAACACATCCTCTTTTTCCATTAACCGTAGCAGGTTTATGATACGTGTATTTTTTGTCTCGCACCTGTGAAATATAAAAGAATATTTTTATAAAACGATTTATCATTTATATTTCATAACTTTATTTTACTATATAGTTTTTAACGAAAATTGAATAGATTTAAATACTCGTTATCATTCGCATCAAGAACCTTTTACAATAGGATGATTATTTCCAATAAAGAAGACCGATTCATTCAAAGTGCAGCAGAACAAGCAACATGTTCACCCTGTTTGATGCGTCATGGGTGCGTTGCAGTATTAAATGGGCGTATTGTTGGACGTGGATACAATAACTATCGGTGTAAATCACGCGACGGATTCATTAACAATTGTATGACGTGCCACGCTGAAATAGCTGCTTTAAGACAGGTGAATAAAACACACAAAAATAATAAAAGATTCAAGAAGATAATATTATACATCGTTCGCGTTGACTCGAATAACGAACTTCAAGAGTCGGCACCATGCGTCGATTGTATGAATACGATACACAATTTACAAATTAAACGGATTGTTCATAGTACAAATGGAGGAGAGATTATCATTCGTCAACCATCTAATTATAATAGTGAACACGTAACAACTGGTAGAAGAGAAATCATAAAAAATATCCCTATACAATAATTATACGTATAACCTACACGGTTGTTAACCTACACGTGTTGTTAACCTACACGCGTTATTATTTGTGTTGTTCTCTTTTCTCTCTAAAATTGAAATTGAAAATCAAAATAATTGGTATGCACTACAAGAATCCTAACAAATATACGAAAACATGAGCAACAAAACAAGCAACAAAACAAGCAACAAATCCTCATTGTATTGTGCCGTCGACGCAGGCGTTAATACGTGTGAGATATGCTACAACGATGCCTTTTACAGTATCAGCAACCCCCAAAATCAACACAAGACACTTCCAAGTATGCATTTATTCAAATGCGGACACGGATGTTGTGAAGAGTGTTTGAAAGGAATAACTGCAAAAAAGAAATTCATGTGTCCATTTTGCAGACAAGGCAGCGCATTAATCGCCAATTTTGATTATGTTGTTTCGCTGTCTCTAGAAGCGCGGGGTATTATTTGTATAAACGATAATCTTCCATCTCCTATAAAACAAATTAACACCTACTCCGAATTCATGAATGAATGGCGGAATGAGGCCGTTTGTGCATTAAATAAAAACCATAAATTCATCGCACTTCACAATCAAATCATTGCAAAAGAATACGAGCGACGACGAAGCATTGAAATCAAAACTGCCATGAATAAAAAATTGGCCGAGAAAATAGAAAATAAAAACAAACGCGCACAATCGCGCGACAAAGCGGTCTGTAGTATTTGCCACAAGAATACCTTTACAAGTTTAAAACAATTGAACTTGCACATGAACGCAAAACATGCCAATGTATTAAAAATTAAAAAAAGGGGAATAAATTCGATTTAAATCGAAGCAATATATTCATTGACATCGTCCAACTGAAATGCTTTCAGTTCATTAACAAACTTCGTAAACGGCATATTTTTGGGAATACCATAATCACCTTCCACCTCAAACTTGAGTCCTTCAAATTCTTTTTCAATTAGATCATAAATATTCGGAAAATCACTAATTAGTTCGAGTGTTTTTTTTAAACAAGCAAACGTGTTATAACTGTGTGTTTCATTAAAATCTACATCATTTAAATCGTGATGATTTATATCGTTCTTATTAATAAAATCATTCGTATCGTTTTTTACTATAAAATATGCAAACATTTGGCAGAATCCTTGTGAGCTATGTTTTTGGAATAAAGCATATGGATCATTGATTATCCATTTGTTGCGATAAATTTTTTTCCGGTCATCATACGATGTTTCTAAGAGATATACACGGTAATGTGTCGTGCCATCTCCATTTGGTTTATAAAAGTATATCACCGGAGATGACAGATTTTCGTTTGTTTTTGGCAAATCGTTTTTTCTTTTTACCTCCTCTATTTTCACGCAGCCTGGCAGGTTATCTACGAGTGTGCTGTAGATCGTGTCTGTCCCCAAAAGCGTTGTTAAAATTGCTAGGTATGATTCAAACCGGCTCTCGCCCTGTGTTGGTTTTATTGACCAGTCGCGATTTCTACTCGGTTTGCGTGTTTCTCCTACACCTCCGTCGTGTTTGTTCGAAATTCGGCGAGTCTTGTTTCGCTGTTTTTTCATATATAAAACAGCATAATCGATGATGGTGGAAAGAAACGCAAACGCAAACGAAAACGCACGATCAAAATTCATCTTTTTACTTACGACATGAGTGACAACAAAAATGAATTTCAATTATCGCTCGCGCTCTGTCTCTTGCGAATGTGTGCTATGCATGGGTATTGTCCTTTGTGGTCGTTGGCGTTGCGATTTATCACGGGTGGACATTTTGGTATGATGTGTGCGTTTCGGTTAGGACCGATTATCGGTCTAGACTTTCACGCCCATGGGAATGATTTCAGTCTCCTCTGCCTCCGTCTTGGATATGGCGATTGATTCCGCTGTGGTGATTTCTTCCGCTTGCAGCATGGGTGTCTTGTTGTTGTTGCGGACTTTTCGCGCGACGTAAACCACAATCATCAAAGTGATCACAACAACGATGGCGATCATAATCTCTAGCCATTGTTTTTTAACCTAATTCGTGGTCATGGTGTTCAATGAAGTTAAAATAAGCGGTTCCGAATGATATTTCGAAGGGTTAGGATTAGGATTACAACATTCGCACACCACGTGCGAACCACGCGCGCAATAGAACGCAATACACTAAGACTAGGCTTACCAAGGACGTAGTTGTCGGAGAACTCGTCGACGCCAATGCAGTTGGAACCGGCGCTGAAGTTGGAGCGGGAACCGGCGCTGAACTTGGAGCGGGAACCGGTGCTGAAGTTGGAGCGGGAACCGGCACTGAAGTTGGAACCGGTGTTGGCGACGCGGAAGGTATAGGGCATGCCACACCGCATTGGCTATCGCAATCGCACGAAGTTGGACACGAAGAATCGCCGCTTGTGGATGTGTGTGTGTGTGTGTGCGTGCGCGTGTGGGCAGCGTGGACGTGTGTCAGGGTGTGTGATCCTCTATTCGCAGTGTAGGGACACTTACTTGGCATCCAGGTACGATTGTGTGGAGTACAACCCGGTGTCATCGGGCGCGCTGAGCTCGCCGAGTCCTTCCACGTAATCTTCGAATGCCTCTTGGTCGGTTTTCGACCTAACGTGAAAACAAAAGAAAAGTTAATCCACAAGCGCGTCAAAACCAAACGCACACAGAGCGGCACCGCGCGGTGGTAACAATCTTACGTGTAGGCGTGATTGACGCCATTATTCGTAATCGCGAAATACCCATTGTTTCCACTAGCAATGTATTCGTTGGTGACGATCGTGTATGTCACGAGTTCATCGATCGGAAGCCATGACGCCGAAGCGAGCCCTGGGTTTATCTCGACATTCGACACGGGCGACCCTGTGCGATAGTGTGGGCAGGGCGTGTCGACGTGAGACGCGCACGCGTTACAATTGGGGCTTCGTTGTTACCTTGTTGTGCCATGTTAACGTTGAAGCGAAGACCGGCAGCATATGGATACGAGCCGCTGTTCGCGCCGCCCGCAACGTCGTAGGCGTTTAATAGGAGTTCGTTTAACATATCAATAATGTCGCGACCGGTCATTTCAAACGACATAAGGTTATTGTTATAAGGAAGCACCGCATATACATCCGCGCTCATAACATCTCCTGCGGCGATCGACTGCTTGCAGCCGCCGCCGTTTTGCAGCGCGAAATCTGCCGACGCGTCTGCCTCGAGAAAGGAAACGGCCACCAGATGGCAAAGCGGACCGCCGTGGACGCACGTTTGATCCGCGTTGCAATAACCGTAACCCATGCCAGGAAAGCGATCCATGCATACATCGCTAGACGCAGTGGCGATCGAATTCGCACTTACCGTCGCTACAATCGCGGCGAAGATAAGAAAACGCATTTTAATCTTAATATTTTTTTGTGTGGTCTCGTTGAAGAACACTGTAGAACTCGTTCGAAAGTATCTGATACGAGTAGCTAGCCAGCGAGGCATTGCCAAAATCCAAAATCCGTAAAAAATCTATTTCGTGTGGTGAAAAAAAAGTAGCCATGGCAGAGCTTTCTCCAGCACTTGTGCCGGTGAAGTACGTGCGGCTTAAACCAAACGCTGCTAGTCCTGGCGCGCTCTCTATCATCAAGGAAGGCGTCACTTATGGTGTCATTGGGTCGACAAAGACCACTTATCAGTTAACCAACCTCTCAACTGGACGGCGCATCGGAGCCGACGGTCTCCAGATTAGCCGCTTCGTGCCGCGAAAGCTGTGGTTCGATGACGTTACGGCTCCATCTGCTTCGGACGTGGCCCTTTCGGCTAGCGAGACGCCCGTCTACCAACCGCCCGACCCTTACGATCTACGAAAGAGTCTTCCAACCGACAAAGTGATCTGGAACCACAACGACCAGCGCGACATTTACACCTCGCGGTCGAAGGAGTGGTATGACAAGAACAACGTATCGACGGAGCGGGACCACAAATTGGAGGTTAACTTTCACCGCCACCATTGCTTCGCCACCATCGCACCGCACATCACACGCCACCACCATCACACCACAACGCGCCGCACAGATCCAAGTGGCGAGCTTGGCATGCCTGAACGCGTTTCCTCTCAAACACGGCGACCCAGACCCAATCGCATCGGAGTCGGTGAGCTGCGCGCGCGCGTTTCTCAATGGCGTTGAGAATTTGAACAACACAGACGCCGGCATCAACTGCCACTGGAAGGGACGCGTTACCACCTCATGGTGCCGCGCCTATACGAAGTCGCAAGGTGACACGAACCAAATGAAGATTCTCATCGGCGACGACATCGGGCTGGCTAGCATGCTCCGTGACCACATGAAGACGTCGGTCAACAACGCGAAAAGGTGGACCACGAGCAGTGTCTTCCTCGAGGACCGCGTCTTCGTAAAGCCGACGCGGAGGTTCTCGGTCATTTCGCTCGAGGTAGGAGGTGGCGATGTGTGCGTTCCGGTGCGCTACGCGCCTAACTGGGCCCGGCGCATGGAGGAGGAAGTAGGCAAAAGCTCGGTTCAGCTGGTTGACCTGTTCAACGAGCACGACGGAGAAACCGGATTCGACGAGTTTGCCGAATCGCTCAAGGTGGTGAGCACGGCGATGAAGCTTCCGGGATCGGCCTAGTCTTTTTTGCGAGATTGCCTACGCCTTCTGAATGGATTTTTAAGATAAAAATTGAATTCTTTTCGCGGCATTTAAATCGGCGCATACTAAAACAACAAGATGATGCAAGCGATTCCAAAAAAAGTAATTTCGTCGATTCCACTCGAAGTAGTGAAACCGAAATTAACGGATATGTTGCAACATGGATTTACACTTGTGGCTATACCTCCGCCCCCATTATGCCCAGTATGCGGCAAGTTCGTAACAAAAAAATGGTGCAGCAAAATGATACAACCAAAAGGCTGCCCATTCGAAATACGGTAACAAGAAAAACTACCGACTAGTAATGTTATTTAATACTAACCACTCATGACTCGTTGCTGCCTGGTTGCTGCCCTTTTCTCTCTTATCTAGATTCCTACTTCGTAAAATATTTCCTTGGTAAACTTCTCATAGTAGGCAAGCGCGCGGTAGGAACGAGAATTATGTGTTATTCAGAAGGTAAACTCATATTCCACGATATTTTGCAAATCGGTTTTTAATTGTTTAAACAAACCAGACTTAATGCGCGAAGTTATCTGTTCGGATGTAAACTTACCACCCAAAACTTTACGTGAGTACTCGATGTATTTCGTAGAGAAATCACTGTTCATATTGTTGATTTGGTTTTCATTGTCATTGACCCATATGTTAAAGAGGCCCTTTATACTTTTGAACATGAAATTTAGGAACGACTTGAATTGGTCTGCATTGATGGTTTCCCACTTACGTTCGTTCGTGCAGATGTATAACGTGTTTTGTTTTTGCTTAAAGGAGCGAATGGGTAATTGTGCTAATGTGTCGGTTGGAAATACATCTTCAAGTATTCGAAGCATGCCGACAATATAGTCATGTTTAAATATAAGTTCAAGGTGTTTCTCTGTAAACGTTAGAGAAGTGTAATAGCTGTTAAATGTTTGCTCAGAACGCGAGTTCTCATTAAGCCAATCATTCACACACAGCCTCTTCCGCTGCGTGCTCTGAATTATACTGGTGAGTTTGTGAACCTGCTTTTTCAACTTGGCATTTTCATGGGCTAATTCAAGGACCAATTCATAAACTTTTCGTAAGGTAGGTGTATCTGCATGTTCCTCCAATTCTTGACGTCGTTCATCATTGCTTTTATGCATCAGTTCACACGCAAGTTCATGTCTAACGAAGTAGGTTTTATGTGTGAAATTCCGGCCACAGTATTTACATTGCGACATATGAGTAAATTGTCCGCATGGATGAACAGCAACTAAAGTTTCAATTTTACAACATATGATTCGGTATATGATTCGGTATATGATTCGGTATATTATTATAAATACCACTATATATATAATGCCTTTGTACTTATTAAATTCATGTGGAGATTGTTCTGGGGGAACTGTCGTAACTTCGAACGCCGGGCGTTGTGTGACATGCGGTGCGTCATTACCTGACTTGACTGAGATTACGCAAAAACGTATGTGGAATCAAGTGCGTGCCCCGTCGTCTTCCTATACGATGAACATCGCCGCACTAAACGTGGTTGGTTCGGCTGACAACAAGGCGTTGGCGCAGTACGGCAACGTCAACTGGAACCAAGCAAGCGACCGCAATCGACCATCAGTTCAAACTGTTTACGTGCCTTCGCGAGGCAATTCCACGCGCTCGACGCAAACAAGCGCTCGTCCGGGCGCGGCCTCACCGGGTGGCAAAGGCGTTGACGTAAAGCACAATTCATATGATCGTTATTTAGCCAGAAAGAAGGCAGGCCATCTGCGCACCCAGACCACCGACGTGGCAACGCCACTTTATGGTAATAAGAGACGCATGTATGGTATGAGCATACACGGTAAGATTGACGTTTGCTCGGCGTAGTAAATTACAAAATTGATTTAAACAAGAAATGTTTATATCAATACACAAGCAATGGACAACGCCAATATTGAAAATGATACCAACGAGAACAACCAGAACCATAACAAAATTACTCAACTGCTAATCGTGCTTACTGAGAAGCAGGAAGCATATCGGAATGCAACTGAAGATGATAAGGTAACTCTGCAGACTGAGATTGATGGTTTACAATCAGATCTTCATTTTCTCGAACAAGGCCAAGCGAAGGGGACTAGTGTGCAAAGAGACCGTGTCCAGCAACTAAACGTCATTCAACTGGAGGCGAGGCATTTGTTTCAACGAAAAAACTCGGACTATGGGGACGCGTTTGCAACTTACGGTCCTGTTGGTGTATTGGTTCGAATTGGTGATAAGATTCAGCGGCTTCAAAGCATCCACAAGCGCGGAATTACCTTGGTTCAGGACGAAAAAATGCGCGATACATTAATTGACCTCCATAATTATGCCGCGATGGCAATTATGTTAATTGACGAAAAATAATTATAAACAATTCAAATTATATAGTTAAATGCCAGTATTTACTATTACAGAAGATGAAGTGACAAGATTAGCTTTACCCGAATATGATAATGGTTTGAACGAAATACAAAATGGTACATTTAGTAATTGGGTTTTCAATAAGTCTGGTTATAATTCTGAAATTTATAAATTAATTAATTCTGGTCAAGGTGATGAACTTCTTGAAAACGGCATCGCTTCTGGTTCTGCATTATTTTCATTAAAAGCTGTCGCGGCCAACATAACTGACAAACCGTTGATTGAAATAGATGAAGAATTGGACGAAGAAATTGTTGATGATTTCAAACTAGAGTTATTCTACGACTTGGAGGAATCAATTGACATGGAACAGTTCATAGATTTGCTGCGAAAAAGTGGAATTATTCTCGAAGAAAATGAAGTTAAGCGAATATTTGACGGTCTTGATAAAAACAATACGGGAACATTAGAGTATAATGAAGTAATGCAATTTGTAGATTACCTGCGTGACAAACGAACAAAGATACAACAAAAGAAAATGTTAGGAAAAACAACATCTGAAAAAAATGTAGTAAATATAGATACTAGATATCGTTCAAAATATTACAATACGTGTTCGACCGAGTTCAACTACGAAATTCCTGAAATTCAAAAAAATGTGATGAATATGCGGATTGGTTCAATTGAACTACCATCTACGAATTACACAGTGTCATCAAAATTGGGAAATAATACCATGCTAATTATAAGTGATGCGACTTCCAAAACAATAGAATATGATGTCTCTGGATCATGGAGATTACAAATGCAAATTGGAGATATTTCCGCGGAGTATCATTATGGAACAATCATCGAAAATACGTCAATTAATGTTGTGGATGTATCGTCAGCTGGAGCTCCTATGAAAGTAACTCCTGATAATAATAATAATAATTGGATAATTGAATATTCTGATTTTTCCTATGTGTTAACAAATCAACAGTTAACTGAAAATGCATATGTTGATATATCATATTATGCTCATTTTCATGGTAAAGCTAGCGGGGGTCCAGGTGATACTTACTCTCAATTCAGACACGGTAATGGTGGTCCATCTTATTCATCTCATCTTTCTTACACTCCAACAATTACCCCTATCACTAATGTAATATTTACAACAAATGGACAACCAAATGAAATAGCATCGTCAACATCAACAAAAACATATGAGCAACAATTAGCATTAGATAATTTAAGTGATGTTCAAACTAGTAACGACTTATTCCCAAGAAACAGAAACGGCATTCAACAATATCAAAAGATATCTACTAATATTACACTACCACATCCTGAAACTAATGTATCTATGGATTATAGTTTGAATCATGTTCCTGGTTCTAAACAAATAGATGAAGAAATAACAACAACAAATAACATTCAAACTACTACCATAAAAACTATAATTAAGCGTTACTACAACTTTATAAGGCTAAGAAGGATTAATTGGAAACAGTTACTAAGCAACAAACCCCACGTGTGGAATGGACTAGATGGTAATTGTAACAGTGACACAAACAAAAGAAGAGTTTTGTATAGCGAACATGGTAATGATTATAATGTATTTAAATGGTTAAATGTATTTTTTCCTCGTGGTAACCCAAGACGTACAGACATCAGTTTTAATAATCTCACGTATTTGGATGAGTATGATGATATAAGTTACAATCAATTTGATTTATCCATAAATTATCCATTTGATTGTAGTATGATGCAAGAAACAACAACAGAAACTAACGTGAAAAAAGAAGTTCATTTGAACGCATTACAATATATAAACGCGAAAGATGGTTCATCACTAAATGGGTTCAATCCTGTTAAATGTGCATGGCTAGTGCGAATACCCGATGGGAACTATGATGAAGCATGGAATGGAAATTTATCGAGACTTGAGAAAATAGTAAATGATGCGATTAATATAGCAACACCTGGTGCAATCGATGTGAATGGTAACTTTGCGGCTTTCAAAAATCCAAAACATTATGATTTTATCAATGACAATACATTTAACAAAAACATCTTGTTTAAAGACGACAAGCTGAATTTTTTAAAATTAAACAACAAAAACAATAGTTTTCAATTTCAAATTGACAGAATAAGCAAACGTTCTGCATTTGCAACTTCTAACATAATGAACATCAACAATGGAAATCAAAATGTCATAACTACTAAGATTACCAAGGTAAACAAATTCACTTCACGCGAAGGCCAGAGTGGCATCAGAACAATATTTGGTGGACTAAATGATTGGGGAACAGGACACGCTAGATATGGTGAACCTTATCCTGAGATGGTTGCACTTTTATCTAAGTCTCGCGAACCTGAATTCGTTCACACATCAGTTCAAAGAAACCCAGAATTAATTAAAATGATAAGGTTTAACGTTAAAGATGATGGAAATGTGGATAGCGAAACAAATATTCAACACAAACTTGGTTGGGTTTTGGGATTTCGAAGCGCGGAATACTTGGTTCAATAATCATAAAATGAAATAAAGTTGATTTATCATATAGATACATGACGACAGCAATTACACCAACTAATTTCCGACAAGCTATTTCGGATTGGGCAGATGACTTTGCAGACGCCCAAACCAAATATGGACATATTAAAGATTGGGATGTAAGTCAAATACAAGATATGAGCTCACTGTTTGTAAGTATGCCTACTGCTTTTAATCCTCAAGGCCTCGGGAATTGGAACATGAGTAATGTCACTGATACAAGTAACATGTTCAACGGCGCCGGAAATTTCAATAGACCCATCGGGAGTTGGGACATGAGTAAAGTTGAAAATATGAGTGGCATGTTCAACGGCGCGACATCTTTCAATAAACCCATCGGGAGTTGGAACATGAGTAATGTTACTGATACAAATAGTATGTTTTTAAACGCAATGGGCTTCAACCAGGATATTAGTGGATGGAACATGGGAAAAGTAGAAGATACAAATTATATGTTTAACGGCGCAATAGCGTTCAACCAGCCTATTAATGATTGGAATATGGTCAGTGTCACCAATGCAAGTAATATGTTTGATAGTGCTATTTATTTTAATCAGGATATTAGTGGATGGGATATGGGCAGTGTCACTGATACAAGTAATATGTTCCGAGGAGCAAATGTTTTCAACCAGCCTATTAATGATTGGAATCTTGATTCTTTAGATAATATGGATTACTTATTTCACAAAGCGCTTTCATTCAATCAGGATATATCAGGGTGGGATTTTCAAAATATTACCAGTGCAGAAGGAATGTTTTTAGGAGCCAGTAAATTTAACTATGACCTATCCGGATGGAATGTTGAATTTTTAGTGGATGCGTCAGGTATGTTTATGAACGCAACATCGTTTAATCAAGACTTATCTTATTGGAAATTAATAAATTTGTCAAACGCAACCAACATGTTCAATGGTGCTAGTGATTTTAGTCAAAATCACTCTACATGGGGCAATCTAAATTCTGTGACAAAAACTAATATAGACGCCAATGATGCGACACTAACACTTGGTACTGGGTTAAGTTGGTGGGAACAAGAATTGGTTGATGCTATGCTTGAATTTCAACAACAAATTATTAATGAGTTTTTAACTTTGACGTCTACTATATCAGGAGAACCAATCTCTTTTGTCTCGGAAGGTGTTCCTTTCATGTCAGGACCACGTTACGGGTTCATTTCGATCGATGACCACCAGACGAATACTCGGGGTGAATTCCAAGTCGTATACGGTGATTCGGTGCGAGACGATAACATCATCACGCGAATCAATTTGGCACCTCGGAATGTTCACACGCTATCACTGCGTGATGCTGGAATGGCAAGTCTGGTGAACAAGACAAGAACGTATACTGGCCCAGTCAATATAAAAAAACTAACTATAAAATTGTATGACGAGTATGGACGTATTATTGACCTGAACAATACGGACTGGTCATTTACCCTCGAGTTCGAGAAGGAAATAAAAAGGTTGGTTGCACCTGCTTACGATTCCAACGACGCGTAGAAGTTCTTGACTCTTCGGTTGATTTTTATTTTTTGTATGTCAAACGCGGTGAGGAAGAGTCCATTTACGGACTTTACGCGCGAAAGGGCCACATAAGTTTGTCCGCACTCAAAGATGCTGCTTCCCACATCAATTTGGGCAAGTTCCAGTGTGACGCCTTGAGACTTGTGAATCGTAATAGCCCATGCGTGAATAAGCGGGATCTGTTTTACACCGACACCCTTCACGTTTTCGCTCTCCCACAAATGAGGTCCTACTTTCCGAATGACGCCACCGCGGAATTGAACGATAGGCATCATGTTTTCGAAACCTACCACGACGCCCTGACTACCGTTCACTAATGGTGTTGGTCCTTCCATATCCACATTTGCCACGCACATAACTTGGGTACCCACTTTAAGAATCAGCTCTTCTTCAGCCGTGATATTAGTAGATAAATACTTGATCTCGTTGGCACGTTGCTCGTCCGATACTGCTTTGCTTGACGAGTTGCTTGTCGTGTTGCCTGTGGTCGGTTCCCAATGTGGCACAAGTGCGAAGCGTCGTTCTTCAGTAGTGAGTTTATCAAGTTCACGCTTGTTAATGACGTCAGCATCTCGTCGTCGCGGAAGCAATATGGTTGGTTTGATGAGTTCATCATCGCATATAGCCCCGACGCGCTCGTTCAAGATACGCATTCCTTTTTTTGAGATTGTTCCAATGCGAATTTGGTTTAGCACTTTCGCGTATACCGGATCTGTTTGCCTAAACATAGTTGTCAGTTGAATGGTTTCCTCGAATGTTGACTTCCAATTTTCGCTCTCAAAACAGAATGCTGATGTTTCCGGTTCTTCTTCGTTTCCCACTGGTGGAAGTTGGTAAAAGTCTCCCGAAAATACCACCTGAATACCTCCAAATGGAATGTCGAGACACTTTCGCGTCTTGCGACCGATACGATCCAATACGTTGAACAGTTTCATCGACATCATGCTGATTTCGTCTATAATTAATACATCAACGCTCGTCCACGCTTTTCGTTTGTGTTTATTTTTATTGACCCTATCAACAATAGTATGTTGATCGCCGTTTCCAATTCCTATACCAGCCCATGAATGAATCGTCTTTGCACCTTTACACTGGAGTAACACGGCGGCACACCCGGTGAGTGCACACACTTGCACGACGCGACCATCAGTTTCGGCCTCCTCCACCAGTCGTCGTATTAACACACTCTTTCCGCTTCCACCTGGGCCAGTAATAAATATATTTTTGTGTTGTCTGAACGCGTCCAATGCCTTTGTTTGATCTGAGCTTAGTTCCATTAATGTAATGGCATAATTCGACAGTATTTATAATCAATTTTTTATAGTTATGATTTTAAGATAAATTATAAAAGTTTTTATAAACAACATCATTACGGATGTTATTTATAAGAGCAGATAGTTTAAGAGATAGGTTTGGGTTTCGTCAAATACTGAAAAAGTCACTAGTCTTTTAGATAGACGCGACCAGGAAATGAAAAGTTGTGCAGCGGTTGCGACTTATTACCTCTTTTGTAGTCTGCAGTGTTGGTGTAGCTTACGTCTACGTGCGTGTTTACCCACGAAGGTCCCTCGCCTAGTTCGCCCGTTCCAAACAGTGTGCCCGACGGATCTACAATAAATCCAGGGTAGCCAGATGTCCCATTAATCGTGCTTGGATAAGGAATCATATTGGGCTCACCTGGTCGCGTTACGCCCGTTGCAGCGTCCAAATCGCCCGTATACATTATGGGTGCGTCTGTCCCGTATTTCATTTGCATTTTGTTTCCTGACCAAATGTCGTATTTCAATGTTTCTGCTCCAGAGGACTCGCTACAGTGATGCATCCCCTTTGTCAGACACAAGAGATCCTCATAGTTTCGTGCGGTCACTACGACCGAGCTTGAGTCAGTGCTTTCTGTTACTGGAGCAACACCAAAACCGCTTGTTGATTGCTTGGCACCTTTATATGTGGCTATTTGCTTTTTTTTCGAAATGTAATCGCTCGAATTCACTATGGTATTATTCAAACTTCCGAATGGTCGATTGGACATGGTATACTATAATAACCACATAAACAAATTAACGAATCCATCGAAATATAAAAGTTATATACAATATTAACACAAGAATGAAGATTATATTTGAAGGTGGCGGGTTTCCTGCGTTCTGGTATGGACTAGGATACGGCATCGAGCTTCTCAAAGATAACACGCCTACTTTTTGTGCCGGGTACAGTGCGGGTGCATTAGTTGCTGTAATACTCACTTGCTCCAACGTCGAGATAGAGCGGGTCATTGAGCTGTATGGAAATATGCCGCTAGGCACCCGTTTCGGGGGAATGGCAGAATTCATCGCGTCGATGATGAATAACGTATTGCCACTTGATGCTCATGTGTATGCAAATGGTTATATTGGAATCATTCTGTGTGACCCAAATAACAATTCAAAGTGTAAAATGGTAACTAAGTGGGAATCACGAGACGACCTTATTCAATGCCTTGTTGCGTCTTGTTACATTCCCTGCTTTATGGGATGCGCGAGATTTTCGGATGAGTTGTACCAATGTCGTGACGCTGTATTTAGTTCTGATCTATCTACATTTTTACGGGACAACTTTGACCTTGTTGTTGGTCGTCCAGTTCAAACACGCACCTTCAGCATTGAAGGGCTTTGTGAGAATTTGTCGGTAGTAACCAACGATGGAATGTTTAGTTTATTGCGTGCAGGTTCTAAAGCATTTGAAGAAGAAATCGAAGCAAAGAAACACGAGTAGAAATGGTTGACTTTATTGTGCCAAGAAATTTTTCAAAAAATTGAAACGCTTTGGAAGATAGAACTTATACACATACAAACACAACATGAGCCAAGCAACCATGAGCCAAGCAACCATGAGCCAAGCAACCATGAGCAAATCAACAAAGAACCAATCTAGTGCGATGACCGTCTTTAACAAGAACCTTTCGGTCTACATTCCACGCGTCACCGCGGAATGGGCGGAGCCTTCAAAAATCGCCGGTGTATTTGCAACCAATAACATTGGTCTAGTGGAACGAGTTGAACTAGTGCGCAAAGAAAGCCAATGCGGTAGTGATTACTACGAGGCATTCGTTCACTTGAGTTGGAATGAAAGTCAGGCAACAAAAAACATTCAAGCAAGGATCCAAGATTCAGAACGTGACGCACGTCTCGTCTATGATGACCCGTGGTATTGGTTGCTGCTCGTGAACAAGAACCCGATGACCTTGACTGAAGTGCGACTTGAAAATCGCATCAAGGAGTTGGAAGCACAAAGCACACAGCAAACTCGCGTAGCGTTGGACCATCTTAATCGCATCATGGCGATGGAGACCCAAGTCTATCAGCTACAAAACCAAGTCAACTCTATGAATTACTGGAACGACCCAGCCCTAAACAGTTGGACATCGCACCAATATGACAATGGTATCGCACCATTGTGGTGTCATTCGGTAAATCAGACAACGACCACTCCAGAAGCAGAACCTGAATGGTATCACTACGCAGGCGATCCAGAGACAAACAAAACCATGAATGATTATGCACAAGACGCGGCACAGATTGAATCAAACGAAGATTACGAATACTATGAAAATGAAAATGAAAATGAAAATGAAAATGAAAATGAAAATGAAAATGAAAATGAAAATCAAGACCATGTATGCGACTACTACGATTATGATCCTTATGACATGGATATTCTCGAGTAGAACAACAAAACGAGGA
>MDTG01311212.1_pt1 | contig 16620 bp, 13 predicted proteins | sample 811421 | NCBI WGS metagenome assembly MDTG01 (sample SAMN05326645, study PRJNA326480) | marine metagenome | isolation source: seawater | place: Pacific Ocean: South East | collected 2011
GATCTGGCGCACATCCTGCGGCGCGAGAAGGACCAGCTGCGCCGCCTGTCGCGCGCAGCAACCGAAGTGCTGGCGATCGTCGCCTATCACGAGCCCGTAAGCCGCGCCGAGATCGAGGCCATACGCGGGGTGCAGACCAGCGGCGGCACGCTGGACGTGCTGATGGAAGCGGGCTGGGTGCGTGTGGCCGGAAGACGCGAAGTTCCCGGACGCCCGGTAATCTATGCCACAACGCCAGAATTTCTGGCCCATTTCGGACTTGAGAGTCGCAAGGACTTGCCCGGCCTTGCCGAACTCAAGGCGTCCGGCCTGCTGGACCCGGTGGATGACGCTTACGAAGACCTGATGGAGCAGAAGGCCGCCGAGGAGCGCGACGTCGCAAGCGATGCTGATGAAGAGCCGGAAGAAAGGTCGTGGGACAGGGCGGAGCTGACAGAAGACGAAATCAGCGCGGAGACGCTGGAAAAGCCCGACGAAAGCGCCTAGACTCCGTTCGCAATACATTCGGAGAAAATTCGTGGGTAGCATTGGACCTTTCCAGATTCTGATCATCGCACTGGTGATTCTGGTGCTGTTCGGCCGTGGCCGGATCAGTGAAATGATGGGCGATTTCGGCAAGGGTGTGAAAAGCTTCCGCAAAGGGCTGAACGAAGAAGACAATGCTTCGTCCGAAGCGAAGTCCTCCGCACGGATCGAAGGGCCAGCGCATGAGGCGAAGCCTGCTGGCGAAACTGTCGAGAGCGCTCCTGCCGCCAGCGGCGACAAGTCTGCTTCCTAAACTCCTGACAAGCGAGCGCCGCTGAGCCATGTTCGATATCGGCGCAACCGAACTATTGCTGATCATAGTTGTGGCGATCCTTGTGATCGGGCCAAAGGACATGCCGCTTGCGATGCGCACGGCGGGCCGCTGGATCGGCAAGATTCGCAAGCTCTCCGGCCACTTCCGCACCGGGCTGGATGCCATGGTGCGCGAGGCGGAGCTGGAGGACATGGAGAAAAAGTGGAAAGCGCAGAACGAGAAGATCATGCGCGAACACCCCGATGGTGCGCCACCACAGATGGAGCCGACGGGGGCTTATCCACCTGAAAAAGCTGCTGAATTGAAGCGTCTGGCACAGCAAAAGTCAGCGGCAAACGAGCAGTCTGCGGCGGCTGAGGCCAAGGCGACAACGAAACCGGAAAAAACGGGCACACCAGTTCCCCCGCCCGAAAAGCCTGCGCAGGACGAAGGCTGATGGCTTTCAAGATCTCTGACCTCGACGACACCCAGGCCCCCCTGATGGAGCACCTGATCGAGTTGCGCGGTCGACTGATGAAGGCGGTATTGGCACTGGGCATCGCATTTGCCGTATGCCTCTATTTTGCCGACGACATTTTCGGCATTCTGGTGCGGCCTTTGACCGAGAGTTTTGGCGAGGGGAACGGCCGGCTTGTCTACACCCAGCTTTACGGCGCGTTCTTCGTCGAGATTAAAGTTGCCTTGTTCGCGGCGTTTTTCGTCAGCTTCCCGATAATTGCCAACCAGCTCTGGGCCTTTGTCGCACCGGGCCTTTATGCGCGGGAAAAGCGGGCTTTCCTGCCGTTCCTGATCGCCACGCCGGTGCTGTTCACGCTTGGCGCGTGCCTTGCCTACTTTGTCGTGATGCCGCTGGCATTCCCGTGGTTCCTCGGTTTTCAGGGCAATGTCGGCGGAATCGATGCGGAAGCCTTGCCGGAAATGGGCGAATACCTCGACCTGGTGATGCGGTTCATCCTCGCGTTCGGCATCAGTTTCCTGTTGCCGGTGCTGCTGATGCTTCTCAATCGCGCCGGACTGGTATCACGCGATCAGCTGGTGGCGGGGCGCAAGTACGTTATCGTGCTGGTCGTGGCGCTGGCTGCGATCGTCACGCCGCCTGATGTGATTTCGCAGCTGGTGCTGGCAGCCCCGCTGCTGTTCCTGTTTGAAGGATCGCTGATCCTGATGAAGATTACAGAGCGCCGCGATGCAGAGCGCATGAAAGAAGAAGCCGCCGAGGAAGCGAAAGCCGCCAGCAAGGAAAACACCGACTAGCGGCAAGACGCGGACAGAACGCGTCACTCATTTGCAAACTTCCGATCAGTCGAACTGTCAGAAGCGTCGATAGGATGCCGCCGGCAGAAGACCGCAGGCGTTACCCAGTCGATTGCCGCTGTTGTCATCGACTTGCACAGGCGAAGCCACGGAAACCCCGGCAGAGCGCCGCGGCCGGTTGCTACTCCAATTCGAAATCGTAAACGCGCTGGCCGCCTATCCACGTTTCCAGAACCGTGATTTCTCGTATCTGTGAAGGGCTGGCCATCAGCGGATCGGCACTGAGCATGACGAAATCGGCCCGCTCACCTTCCGCCAGCCTTCCGAAACGCCCTTCTGCAAATCCGGCGTAGGCAGCCCCTGCTGTATAGGCAGCCAGCGCCTGTTCGCGGCTGATGGTTTCTTCCGGTCGCCAGCCACCGAATGGCTGGCCTGCGGCATTCGTGCGGCTGATCGCAACCGCCAGACCTGCCAGCGGATCGACCGGCTCCACCGGGGCGTCGGTGCCGAAGGCGAGTTGCCCGCCAGCCTGCAGGATAGAGCGCCAGGCATAGGCGCCGCCGAGCCGATCCGTGCCAAGGCGGGCTTCGGCCATCATCATGTCGCTGGTCTGGTGAACCGGTTGCATCGACGCGATGATGCCAAGCTGGCCAAATCTGGAAAGGTCCGCCGGATCGACAATCTGCGCGTGTTCGATGCGCCAGCGCCGATCACCGGTATAATCTTCGGACAGTTCCTCTATTGCATAGAGCGCATCGCGATTGGCGGCATCGCCAATGGCGTGAATGGCCACCTGAAAGCGGTCCAGCGCCGCGCGGCTCATCAGGTTACGCAGCTGCGTGCCCGATAGCTGGGGCAGGCCGCGATTGCCGGGATCGTCGGCATAGTCGGCATTCAGCAACGCGCCGCGGCTGCCCAGCGCACCATCAAGATACAGCTTGACCCCGTTAAGGCGCAGGCGATCCTGGTACAGCCATTGGGTCGGGGCAGGTCCGCCGATCAGCAGCATCGTTTCAACGCTGTCTGCGTAGGACATGATTCGCAATTGCAGGCGCCCGGCATCACCTGCACGCCGGAAGGTCATCCAGTCGACCACGCTTGTACCCATGTCGGCCACGGCGGTTATTCCATGCCGCAACAGCAGACGCTGGGCGTTGTGCAACGCCAGGTCGCGGTCCTCGGGCAGGGGTGGGGGTACGGCATTGTCGATCAGCACAGTCGCTGCATCCACCAGCACGCCTTCCGGTGAGCGCGATCCGGCGATCCGTTCAATCCGTCCGCCGGGCGGATTGGCAGTGGCGGACGTTACGCCGCCAGCTTCAAGCGCCTTGGAATTGGCCCATCCGGCATGGCCGTCGACCCGTTCCAGCCAGACGGGCCGATCCGCCACGACCTGATCCAGTTCGGCAGCGGTGGGGAAACGGCCCAGGCCCCAGCGTTCCTGGTTCCATCCGCTTCCGATGATCCACGGTCTGTCGGGATAGGCGGCGGCATAGGCAGCGATGCGGGAAAGCGCTTCGTCCAGCGAATTGGTCTGCGACAAATCCAGCACCAGCGTACCAAGGCCCAGGTCCATCAGGTGAAGGTGGCTATCGACAAACCCGGGCACCACCACGCGGCCTTCGCCATCGACGCGGTATTCGATCTCTCGCGTGGGACGATCGCCGGAGTCCAGCAGTTCCGTGATGCGGCCTTCCTCATCCACCACCATCCCGGCAAACCGGTCTATCGTACCATCGCGCCCCACCGAGATTCCCTCGATATTGGCGATATGCGTGTCGGCCAGCGCGGGAGTTGCGATCAGCAGCCCGGCCGCAAGCGCGGCATAGCGCAAAGTCATTTCGGCACCTCCGGCAAATGGCGGATCAGGGCGCTGGTATCCTGCCGTGCACCACCTTGTGCCTGAACCTGAGCATAGAACTGATCGACCAGTGCAGTAACGGGCAGCGAGATACCGACATCCTTGCCCTCTGCCAGGGCAATCGCCAGATCCTTTCGCATCCAGTCTATTGCAAAGCCGAAATCGAATTCGCCATTTACCATGGTCGGCCAGCGGTTTTCCATCTGCCAGCTTTGCGCAGCGCCGCCGCTGATGGCTTCCAGCACCTTGTCCGTATTCACCCCGGTCGCCTGCGCCAGCCGCACACCTTCGGACAAGCCTGCCAGCACGCCCGCAATGCAAACCTGGTTTACCGCCTTGCAGGCCTGACCTGCACCAGCATCGCCGACGTGCACGATCCGCGCGGCATAGGCATTCATTACCGCAGTGGCCGTAGCCATCGCTTCTTCGGAACCGCCACACATGATTGCCAGCTTGCCGTTCTCGGCACCTGCCTGCCCACCGGAAACGGGCGCATCGACGCACAGCAATCCACGGCTTGTGGCGACTTCGGCCAGTTCGCGCGCCAGCGCAGGCGAAACGGTGGTATGATCCACCAAGGTTGCGCCGCGCTTCATCGCCGCAAGCGCGCCGGCGTCTCCCAACAGAACGTCGCGAACATCTTCATCATTGCCGAGGCAGGCCAGCACTACATCGCAATCACTCGCGGCTTCCAAGGGAGTTGCTGCGGTGGCTACATCAAGGCCTTCATCTGCCAGCCGTGCGCGCCAGGCGGCGCTTTTTGCGGCCGTGCGGTTGTAACCTGTAACCTTGTGTCCAGCGCGGGCGAGGTGTCCGGCCATGGGGCCGCCCATGACGCCGAGACCAAGGAAGGCGACTTTCAATTTTCGTGTGCTCATGCGGCGCAGCGATGCCCAATCTGGGCCCGGATAGCAATTGCCCAGAGCAATCTTTGTCCGCCAAAACGAACGGCCCTATTTCCACGCGCGTCCCCTTGGGCTAGGCGCACTCCTCATGACGGGAACCGAACAAGACCTTGCCCCCACTTTGACGCTGGACGATGTGCGCGCCGCTGCCGAGCGGATCAAGGGCGCCGTGGTGCATACGCCCACGCTGCATTCGCAAACCTTGTCAAAAATCCTGGGCGCGGAAATCTGGCTGAAGTTCGAGAACCACCAGTTCACTGCCGCCTATAAAGAGCGCGGCGCACTGAACGCGCTGCTGCTGCTGAGCGAGGAACAACGCCAGCGCGGCGTGATTGCGGCCTCCGCAGGCAACCATTCGCAGGGGCTTTCCTATCACGGCACACGGCTGGGAGTGCCTGTCACCATCGTCATGCCGCGAACCACGCCGACGGTAAAAGTGATGCAGACCGAAAGCGTCGGCGGCAACGTGGTGCTGGAAGGTGAGACTTTCGACGAAGCCTATGCGCACGCGCGCAAGCTGGAAACCGAACTGGGACTGACATTCGTCCACCCGTTCGACGATCCTGATGTTGCAGCAGGACAGGGCACGGTGGCGCTGGAAATGCTGGAGGATGCTCCCGAGATCGAAACGATCGTGGTCCCCATCGGCGGTGGTGGCCTGATCAGTGGCATGGGCACTGTGGCCAAGGCGCAGGCGAAGCCGATCGAAGTGATCGGTGCCGAAGCAAGGCTCTATCCCAGCAGCTATAACGCCTGGGCCGGGGCCGATCTGCCTTCGGGCGGCGATACACTGGCTGAAGGCATTGCGGTGAAGGAGCCGGGCAAGTTCACACAGACGGTGATCGACAAGGTGGTTGATGACATTCTGCTGGTGGAAGAGCGCCATCTGGAAGAGGCCGTATCGCTCCTGCTGCAGATTGAGAAGACTGTGGTGGAAGGCGCGGGCGCTGCCGGCCTCGCCGCCGTGCTGGCGCACCGAGAGCGGTTCGCGGGCAAGAAGATCGGCCTGGTGCTGTGCGGCGGGAATATCGATACCCGCTTGCTGGCAAATGTGCTGCTGCGTGATCTCGCGCGGTCAGGCCGCCTGGCACGATTGCAGATCACCCTGCAGGATCGCCCCGGCGCTCTGTTCAAGGTGATGCGGGAATTTGACAAGCACAACGTCAATATCCTCGAAATCTACCATCAGCGCATTTTCACCAATCTGCCCGCGAAGGGCCTCATCACTGATATCGAGTGCGAGGCGCGTGACCGGGAACAGCTTGAGGCCCTGGTCGCCTCTCTGGTGGAAAAGGGCTATTCCGTCAGCCAGGTTGAGCTGAACTGACGGGATTGTGGCCCGTTTCGGGTCGTTAACCGCACCCCAAAAGCTTTTTGTGGAAATTAATCCTGCGAACGGCGATTTATATGGTTAACATGGTTCAATACGCGATTCCCGGCGGCCATAAGCTGCTGAAGCCGCGTACATTGACCCGCGTTGCAACGAGACGCCAGAAAGAGGATCGCCCAGCCAAGTGTCGGCACCCGTTCGCTTCCCCCGCTTTTTCGTGACCAGCCCTGCGCCGTGTCCGTACCTGCCGGGGCGGACAGAGCGCAAGGTGTTTACCGAGCTGAAAGGCCCTCATGCCGAACAGTTGAACGATGCCTTGGGCCGCATCGGTTTCCGCCGCAGCCAGACGGTGGCCTATCGCCCCAGCTGTGAAGGTTGCAAGGCCTGCGTTTCGGTGCGCGTGGCGGCAGGCGAGTTCCGGGCGTCCAATTCGCAAAAGCGCGCGCTGAAAGCCAACAGTGATCTTGTCGTTACCGAATGTCGTCCCTGGGCGACCGAGGAGCAGTTTGCCTTGCTGCAGCGATACCTTGAGCATCGCCATCCCGGTGGCGGCATGGCGGCGATGGACGAGGTGGACTATGCCGACATGGTGGAGCACACCAGTGTTTCCAGCTTTGTCATTGAATACAGGGAACCTTCCACCGATGGTTCCGTTGGTCGGCTGGTCGCGGCTTGCCTGACAGACAGGCAGGCTGACGGGTTGTCGATGATCTACAGCTTCTACGACCCTGAACTGGAGCATCGTAGCGGGCTTGGGAATTACGTTATTCTCGAACACATCAAGCGGGCAGCGGAAGCTGGCCTGCCGTACGTGTATCTCGGCTACTGGGTCGAGGGGTCGGAGCGGATGCAGTACAAGGTGCGCTTCCGCCCGCTCGAAGCCCTTGGTCCCGATGGCTGGCGACGCATGTCCGAACAAGAGCAGCGTCGCCTTATCGACGGTGTGGCCAAAGGCTCTTGCGGACGCGCTCCTGCTACTGACGGCGGATCGAAAGACAACACGCCGGGCTTGCAGGAGGAATACAAGCTCACCTGAGCTGATTTGCATGACGGGTCGCCATTCCAGACAGACCGGCACCGCGCTGGCTGCGGCGCTTGCCCTGCTGGCAAGCCCGTTCTCGCAGCCGCTGGCAGCGCAGGAACGGCAAGACACGCCCAGCCTCGAAGATCTGATCCCCGATGCCGCGGTAGACAATCCCGAGGAATGGGCGGCCCAGGGCGTGCCTGCAACGGATGAGGTCGCTGCAGACGCACAGGTGCCGCTGGCAGCCGATGCGCCGCTGGCTGAAATGCCCATGGTCACAGTCCCATGGCCTGAAGACATCGATCTGCCGCAACTCGCCCCGCTGGAGCCGGCGGAAGATGACATCGAGTTCGTCCAGTTCGAGGAGCAGATCCCGCGCACCGCAACCGGCAGCGAAGAGCGCATTTCGGATGAGCTGGTACTGGTCTTCCCGAACGACCGTTCGCTGTTTCCGGAGCGCGACGAATTCCTCGATCGCTTCGAATCGCTCTCCACGGTCGAGGAGTATGATGACGAGGGCAATATCGCTCGTCTCGCCGTACAGGCGCGAGAGGACGAGGTTCTGCTGGCCGAACTGCTGCGCGTTTATGGCTACTTCGATGCGCAAATCATGCGGTCGGTTGGCAATATCGCGGAAAGTGTCGAGGCTGACCTCGATCCGCCCGCCGTACGTTTCGATATCATTCCAGGCCCACGCTATACCGTCGGCGCGATTGATCTTGGCAATCTGCAGGCAGCGGGCGACCAATATGAACCCCTGCGCCGCGCTTACGATATCGAACTGGGCGACCCGATCTCGCTGGACGCGATCGAGGACGAGCAATTCGATCTCGATACGGCTTTGGGTGAGAGCGGCTTCCCCTTTGCCACCATTAATGCGCCAGGCCTGCTGGTGGATCATGACCGTGACGAGGGCGATATCACCATGCTGGTGGAGCCGGGAGGGCGCTATCGCTTTGGCAGCGTCGTCAGTTCCGATCCCGATTTTCTCTCCAGCCGTCACCTGACCCGTATTGCCCGCTGGGATGAAGGCGACATCTACCGCCGCAGCGACGAACTGGACTTGCGCCGCGCCATGCTGGCAACGGGACTGCTCGGATCGGTGCAGCTCACTCCGGTGGTGGTGCAGGAACCGACCGGGAATGAGCCGGGCGTCGTCGATATAGAGGCGGAACTGAGCCGTGCGCCGCTGCGAACGCTGGCAGGCAGTGTCGGCTACGGGACAGAGGAAGGTATCCGGCTGGAAGCAAGCTGGGAGCATCGCAACCTGTTTCCACCTGAAGGGATGCTCAGGCTGCGCGGTATCGCCGGTACGCAGGAGCAGCTGCTGGGCGTTACATTCCAGAAAAACAACTTCTACGGCCGCGACCGCATTTTTTCAGTCGATGCTTTCGCCAGTACGATCGATACCGACGCCTATGACGCGGAAACCATTTCGCTGGTCACACGGTACGAGCGACAGAGCACCCTGCTGTTCCAGAAGCCGATTTCCTGGGGCACGGGGATCGAACTTGTCTATACCAACGAGGCCGAAGCGAAAGTCAAAGGCGCCCAGTCGCCGGACATCGAATACCTCATCGCCGCAATCCCTTCGTTCATCCAGCTCGACACTTCGGACAGCCTGCTTGATCCCACGGAAGGTTTCCGCGTTCGCGCCACCGTTTCACCCGAAATTTCCCGCGTGTTCAATGCCAATTCGACCTATCTGAAAACGCAGTTCGATCTTTCAACCTACCAGCAGGTGACTGACAGCGTGGTGCTGGCTGCGCGCGCTCGGGTGGGTTCGATTCTGGGTGCGGACCTGGCGGCAATCGCGCCTTCGCGACGGCTCTACGCAGGCGGCGGTGGATCGGTGCGCGGCTATGGTTATCAATCGATTGGACCGGCAGATGCTCTGGGCACGCCCAACGGTGGGCGATCCCTGGTTGAGGCGTCGCTCGAAGCGCGCATCGGCACTGGTTTCATGGACGGTGCAGTATCCGTCGTTCCGTTCATAGACGCGGGTAGCGTTTCGCGCAGCACCACGCCCACGTTTGACGATATCCTGTTCGGCGCCGGTGTGGGCATGCGTTACGACACGGGCTTCGGCCCCCTTCGTGTAGATGTCGCATTCCCGCTTAATCGCCGTGGACAGGATAGCTGGATCGCAGTCTATATCGGATTGGGGCAGTCCTTCTGATGGCCGACGATGCGCCCCTGGACGACGTGCCCGAAGGCGATGCACAGGCCAAGCGGAAGCGTGCCTTGCCAATCCGAATCTTGAGAGGATTCGGCTGGCTGCTTGGCGTGCTGCTTGGCCTTGTGGTTCTGGCCGTAGCCTTCCTGCACACGCCGCCTGGTCGGCAGTTTATCGTGGACCAGATCGCCAAGGTAGCGCCAGCATCCGGCCTGCGTGTCGAGGTTGGTGAAATCGACGGATCGGTGCTGTGGAGCAGCACTCTCCACGAGGTAAAGCTATACGACGCGAACGATACCCTTTTCCTTGAAGTTCCGACGGTGGATCTCAACTGGCGCCCCTATCGCTGGTTCACCAGCGGTCTGGACGTGCGCCATCTGGTGCTGACCGACGGTACGCTGTACGCCGCGCCCCAACTGATACCGGGCGATCCCGACGCACCAATTCTGCCGGATTTTGACATCCGCGTGGATCGCTTCGTGATTGACAACCTGACAGTGGCCGATGGTTTGCTGGGTGAGCGGCGGACAATCAATTTCATGGCCGAGGCAGATATTCGCGACGGGCTGGTTTATCTGAATGCCGATGGCGAACTTGGCGGCGGGGACGAATTTGCCGCGCTGATCCATGCCGAGCCCGATGGCGACCGCTTCGATCTCGATCTCAACTGGCAGGCTCCTGCAGGTGGATTTCTTGCTGCGATGGTGGGCGCGGAAGAAGATCTTGTCATCACACTGGAGGGTGACGGCCGGTGGGCATCCTGGAAAGGTGACCTGCAGGCGACGCAGGGCGGCAGCGAATTGCTGGATTTCGACCTTTACAACGAGAGCGGGCAGTACCGCATCGTGGGACAGGCACGACCGGGCGCCTATGTCGAAGGCCTGCCTGCGCGGGCGCTCGGCGATCTGGTCACGCTGTCAGCTTCAGGTACGCTTGTCGATTCTGTGCTCGAAGGCGACTTCGTCTTGCGTGCACGGGGCGTAAATGCCGATGGTGACGGCACAATAGACCTGGCTGACAACGCCTTTCAGGACTTCGCAATCGGTGTGCAGCTGCTCGATGCGACGCTCTTTTCTCCTGACGTGGCGCTCAACGGCCTCGATCTTCAGGGAACGCTGGATGGGCCGTTCCGCGACCTGACCATGCCGCACAAGATTTCTGTCGAGGAAATCGACGCGAGCGGCATCGTGGTGTCGCGCGTAATGCAACAAGGCACGCTTGCCTTCGACGGCACGCGGGTAACGGTGCCGGTCGATGCCGATATTGGCCGCATTGTCAGCGGCAATGAGCTGTTCGATCCACGCCTCAACAATGGCACGCTGGATGGCACCATAGTCTATGCCGGGGGGGAAATCCTGTCTGACGATCTGACGGTCCAGTTCCCCGGCCTGCGTGCATTGCTGGGCCTTAACAGCGATCTGCAGACCGGGCTGACGCAGGTGAACGGACCGGTGACCATCGCCGATCTCGCGTTCGACGGGGTGGGCACGGTGGATGCCGGGGCGCAGATCCGTTTCCGCATTGGCGGTGCTGCACCGTGGATGCTGCGCGCCGAGCTGCAGGGCCGGGTGGACCGGGTCAGCAATGAAACGATCACAACCGTGGCAGGCGAGAACATCCGTTTCGACGGTGGCCTCGTGCTGGGCGGAGACATACCGCTTACATTTAATGCCCTCTCCATCAACGCCAGCAAGCTGACCGCGACGCTTGACGGGAGGGTGGACGATGCCGGCACCAGCCTTGTGGGGCAGGGGCGTCATACCGAATACGGGCCGTTCACCGTTGAGGGCACGCTGGCAGAGGATGGCCCCTATATCGAACTCGTGTTGGCCGATCCGCTTCCGGCTGCGGGTCTGGCCGACGTGCGGGTGAGCATAGCGCCGTCAGAAGATGGTTTCGCAGTGGAAACGCAGGGCATGTCCACGCTGGGCGAATTCAACGGGACACTGGGGCTTATCACGGCAGAGAATGGCGATACTGCCATTCGCATAGACCGATTGGACGTTGCCGAAACGCGCGTTAGCGGCACTCTCAATCTGGTCGATGGCGGCGCGGCCGGGACGCTGAATGTCGGCCGGGGCGGGCTGGACGGCACGATTGATCTTGCCGTGCGCGATGGCGGGCAAGGCTTCGATATTGATCTTGAAGCGGACGGCGCGCGGTTTGGCGGGGCCACGCCAATCATGATCGCTGGCGGCACTATCGACGCCAGCGGACTGATCGCAGAAGGCAACACTACGGTAACAGGCAACGCAAATCTGCAGGGCCTTTCCTATGGCGATATCTTCATCGGCCGCATGGCCGCACAGGCGGAAATTGTGAATGGCAGCGGCACCTTCGATGCGGCGCTGACCGGCTCTCGCGGCAGCCGCTTCGAACTGCTGGTGAATGGCAGGATTGCGCCCGAACGGATCGCCTTTGCCGTGGACGGCTCCTATGCCGGACGTGACATTTCCATGCCGCGCCGCGCCGTACTGCTGGCGACGCAGGACGGCGGCTGGGAATTGCAGCGTTCGCAGCTTTCCTATGGCGATGGCTTTGTGGTCGCCAGCGGACGGATGGGTGGAGAAGCTGCGCCGCAGGGCCGCATTTCCCTGTCCGATATGCCGCTGGGGCTGGTGGGTGCGCTCTCAGGCGATCTTGGCCTCGGCGGGAAAATTTCCGGCGTGATCGAGGTGACGTCCGGGACCAACGGCCTGCCAGTTGGTGAAGCGCGCGTGATGATAGACGGGCTCACCCGATCGAGCCTGCTGCTCACGTCGGAGCCAATGGACATCGCCTTGGTCGCAGAGCTTTCCGAGAGCGAGCTGCAGACCCGCGCGATTATGACCGACAACGGTTCTGCCGATGGTCGTCTTGAAGCGCGCATTGCCGGATTGCCACAGAGCGGGGCGCTGATAGACAGGCTCTATACCGGCAATCTGATTGCGCAGTTCCGTTTCAATGGCGCGGCAGAGACACTCTGGCGCCTGGCTGCGATAGACCTGCTTGACATGACGGGCGGCGTTTCGGTTGCGGCCAACGTACGCGGCACGCTGCGCGATCCGCAAGTTCGCGGTTCGCTGGCAGGCGATGACCTGCGTATCCGCAGTGGCTTGACCGGCACCGATATTACCGGGGTTGAAGCACGCGGCACCTTTACCGGATCACGGCTTGCCATCACCCGCTTTGCCGGAACCGCACCCAATGGCGGGCGCGTATCTGGCAGCGGCTTCGTTGACCTTTCGGGTATATCGGCTGAGCGCGGCCCGCAGATCGACTTGCGCATAGCTGCGCGCAATGCCCAGATTCTGGATCTGGAAAACATGGGTGCGACGGTAACAGGGCCAATGCGGATCGTGTCCAATGGCGTGGGCGGCACGATTGCCGGACGTCTGGAGGCCAGCAGCGCGCGCTGGATGCTGGGCGCATCCGAAGTTCTGGCCGAATTGCCCAGTGTCCGCGTGACCGAGATCAACCGTCCCGCCGATATCGCGCCCGGCGCAGCAGCCAGCGTGCCATGGCGCTTCCTGATTGACGTCCGCGCGCCAGGGGGCATCCGTGTGGAAGGCATGGGGCTGGATAGCGAATGGCGCACCGAGAACCTGCTGCTGCGAGGCACCACTGTCGATCCACGAGTGGGCGGTTCGGTCTCCGTCGTGCCGCGGCAGGGCTTCTATTCCTTTGCCGGGACGCGGTTCGAGATCACGCGGGGTGATATCAATTTCGATCAGGCGGTTCCGATTGACCCGCGTATCGACCTGGTTGCGCAAACGGACGTGACCGGACTTTCGGTGGAAGTCAGCGTGCAGGGTAATGCCAGCCAGCCGCAGATCACATTCTCGTCCACCCCGGCTCTGCCTGAGGAGGAATTGCTGGCGCGGTTGCTGTTTGGCGGTTCGATCACGGATCTTTCAGCCACGGACGCATTGCAACTTGGCGCAGCCCTTGCCTCACTTCGGGGCGGTGGCGGCGTGGGGCCGATCAACCGCCTGCGCAATGCCGTGGGCCTTGATCGGCTGCGGATTATCCCGGCGGATCCGGCGCTTGATCGCGGCACGGCGGTGGCGCTGGGCAAGAATTTCGGTCGCCGCTTCTATCTGGAGATTGTGACCGACGGCGCCGGCTACAGTGCCAGCGAACTGGAATTCCGCATCACAAGCTGGCTGAATTTGCTAGCCACGGTGAGCACCATCGGGCGGCATCAGGCGGCGGCGGAGTACCGGCGGGATTACTGATGAACAGCGGGCAAAGAAAAGGGCGCCCACACCGGGGCGCCCTGATTTCTTGACAGCTGAAAGGCCGGTTCAATCAGCCCGGCGCATCCAGTGATTTCAGCACGCCATCCACAGGGAACACGGTGCCGTTGGCGCCGCTCATACCTGTTCCGGAGACGCGTGCCTGCGTGCCATCAGACGATGCGATGACAAGCGTATCGCCTTCTTCGGTAAAGGTGAGGGTGTTGGAGCCCATGGTCTGCATTTCCACGGAGCCGCCGGCGCCATCGATAGCCCCGGCAATATCCTCACGCGTCAAGAACCCCGGTACGATATGTTCACGCAGTATCGCCACGCGGGCGGCCTGTGCTTCTTCGCCTTCCAGGGGCATCTCCAGCTCTGCGAAAGCATTGTTGGTGGGGGCGAAAACGGTATAGGGTGCGTTGCCATCGAATACGCCTTGCAGGCCGGTATCGCCAAGGATGTCGGCAGCGACAGAGAGATCGTCTTCACCATCGATGAGCGCAGCCAGCGTTTCACTGCCCACTTCGCCTTCGGCCCGTGTCTCCTCGGCCGGTTCAGAGCCGCAGGCACCCAATGCAAGCAGGCTTCCCGCTGCGATTGCGGATAGGATTGTCGTCTTTTTCATTGTCCGCATTTCCTTAAATCAGCAATTCGATAGCAGCCGCGACCAGGCGCGTTTCCGGATCGATTTCGTAAACATACCCATCGTTGTAGCGGTACATGGCGCCTGGGCGATCATAGTACCTGTCGCGGTAGCTGTAGGGCACATTGTAAATGTCATACCCGCGCGGCATTGGCTGGCCGACTGTGAATTCATCGCCGGTCAAAAGTGCAGCGATCGAAGTGATGGCAGCGGTTTCGGGATCCAGGCGGTACACCACGTTATCGGCGTAGCGATAGCGATCCCGTCCGCCGAGGCCGTAGTAGTCTTCATAATAGGCGGGCATGCGCGAATAGCGGTAGTCTTCCGGCCAGGGGTTGCCGATAGACAGTGCGCCGCCCAGCAGCGGGATATACCCGGAGATTCCGCCGCCACTGCCAAGGCGCAGCAGGAAGCCATCGTCATAGTAATAGCTGCCCCGGCGATCCCCGAACAGCCCGCCTAGCCCCCACCAGTCCGGTGAGTAGCGGCTGTATCGATAGCGATCCTGCTGCCGGGCCAGGCCGGGCGGGCGACAACCGTTGTATTTCTTGGCAAGCCCCGGCGGACATCCGTCGGAGATTCGGGTAGATATCCGGCGGAAATTGAAATCCGGCCCGTCATCATAACGCACAGCGACGCTGGTGTTGCCGCGATTGCCGTTTCCATTGCCGGAGCCGTTACCCCGGATCACCGGCGGCCCACCGCCTGCATTTGTATTACCGTTTCCGCGAGCAGCCGCCGGGCCACTGCGGTTGGCGTTACCGTTGCCGTTGCCGTTGCCATTACCATTGCCACGCACCTGCGCAGGAGGGCCACTGGGACGATTGCCGCGCGCTTCCATCTGGCCGCCGCCGCGATTGGCGCGGTTGGCATTGCCGTTGCCATTGCCGTTGCCGGGAGTGGCAGAGGCGGCTTTTGGCGGCGGTCCACCGCGATTGCCGTTGTTCCCGTTCCCATTTCCGTTGCCATTGCCTTGCGCCAGCGCAGGGCTGGCGGCGAGGGCTATGGACGAGATTGAAGCGACCAAGAATTTCATTTTTTTTGACTCCTCTTGAAGCGCCTAAACGGTGGGAACTGGGCTGAAGTTCCGCGACGGGTTAACGTGGAGCGCCCCGGTAAAGCGTCGCCTCTGCTGCACGACGCCGCGCAAGGCCTTTCATCACGCGGCCTCCGGCATAACACCAGCGTTCGAATTCGCATGCCGCGCCCTCGAAATCGCCGGCCTTGTGCTTGCGGGTCAGGGTGGCGCTTGCGATGGCGCCGGTGTTGTAGTGGAAGCTGACGAGGGCATCGAACTGCTGCTGGCTGGCGTGGGCATTGCCCAGCGCAATGGCAACCTGCCGGGCGTAGCGATCGAGGTCGGCTTCCAGCCGGGCATCGCAGGCTTCCTGCGTCCACACGGTGCCCGGCCCGATGCCGGGGCCGGTCGCCCCCCAGCCGATGGTCCACGGTTCGCCGCCTGTACCGGGATCGGGATAGGCCTCGATCATGCCGTCGCGCCGCTTTCTGGCACAGCCTTCGAACCGCTTGATCAGTGCAATGCCTTCCGCACCGATTGTGCGAGGAGCGGCGGACTGCGGAACACCCGGCACGCAGTCCCGGGCGACAAGATCAGCGGCGTCGTCGATCTGCTCTACCTCAGCTTGAGTCAGGCCGCGGCCAAGCATTCGGCGGATCGTATCGAACAGGGGTTTGCGGGTCATTTGGAAAGCCTTTCGTGCAGTGAAACAGGCTGCCGCGCTAGGTGTGATGTGAAACTGTAGGAAAGAGACTGTAAAGAGCTCTTGACTGACAAGAACTCTTTACAGTAAAGAGCTCTTTACAGGCAGACGGGACGATTCGGTGAAGAACCGCGTGAAGGAACACCGCGAAGGGCAGGGCTGGAGCCAGGGCGAACTGGCCCGAAGGCTGGGCGTTTCGCGGCAGACGATCAACGCGGTGGAGACCGACAAGTACGATCCCAGCCTGCCGCTGGCACTGCGCATGGCAAAGCTGTTCGCCGTCACCGTGCCAGAGCTGTTTATCGACGACTGGGTTCCGGAGGCGGAGTAATGGACATGGCAATTGGCGACACATCCAAGAGCAAGACTGGCAAGCTGATCCTCTCGCTGGGGCTGGGGGCCATTGCGGGCTTTTTTGGTGCGATGGGTTTCATGCGGCTGATCGATAGCGGTGCGCTGGGTGAATTCACCACCTCGCAAGAGATCGCGGGGCTGGTTGGTCTCATTTACATCCTCACTACCCTTGCCGTCATCGTTGGATTGATCAGCCCGGCGCTGGGTGCGCGGTTTCTGAATGTCGAGGATGCTGACGAACTTCGTGAACAGCGTCTCATGCTTGGCTGGAGCGCGCTGGGCATGATCGCGATGGGTGTTGCGCTTGTGCTGGCCGCGATCGGTGCGCCTGGC
>MDTG01374525.1_pt1 | contig 16620 bp, 9 predicted proteins | sample 811421 | NCBI WGS metagenome assembly MDTG01 (sample SAMN05326645, study PRJNA326480) | marine metagenome | isolation source: seawater | place: Pacific Ocean: South East | collected 2011
CAACAAGACATTGTTACAGCTGGTTGGGTAACAGCAGGAGCAACTGGTATCAGATGGAAGCTCAGTGACTTTGTAAGCAACAAGTCAGGCGTACTAGCAGACTTTACAAAATCAAGTGCATATCCTTTTGCTATGCTAGAAGCTGTACTCAGAACCACACCGCAGTACACATGGAGAGACTTTTACAATCCAGATGACATTGCCAACAATGGAAACACTGACATCAGCAGACGCACAAGAAAGCGTCACAGCAACACAGATCCAATTTTTGCTAGCCCAATTCCAGACGCAACACTCACAAAGATTGATGTTGTTGCTGGTGGACAAAATTACACTGCACCTGTTGTGTCTCTTAGTGGAGCAGGACAAGCATGGGCAGTTGGCACCGTAGTTGAAGGCGGAGTAATCAAAAGCATTTACGTTACCTCAGGTGGATATGGTTGGAAAAGTCAACCAACTGTAACAATCACAGACACAACAGGTTATGGCTGTTCGGCTACAGCAACAGTAAGCACAAATAGAAATTTCCACAGCATTGGTATAGATGCAATTATTTGGAATCAAAACAAAAACAGTGAACAAAACGTAGACCTGCATGATAGACATTTGAACATGGTTGCACAACCTACAATACACATTGAAGGCTTCACAGATAAAAATGTTATCAAGGTGCGCACACTGGGCAACACATCAAAATCACCTTTTGTTATACAAGACAATGACTTGAATGTGATATTGCACAAAGGACACAAACTGCATACACTTGTATACAGTGCATTGAAAATAACAAGAACCAGCACAGGATATCGAGTAGACGGATTACAAAATACTCCGCTTACATTGGATTACCTAGTAGCCAACACCAATGCCGCTGGCTCTAAGACTGTTACGTTTGGAAATCAAACTGTAACTGTAAGCACAGACTTTACTGATCCAACTGTGTACAAATTGGACTATGGACATGTGTTTACTGATATAACAGAATTGGCCAAGTTTGTCAATGGTTATTTGCAACACATGAAAAACAATGGATTGCAAAACTTTGACACTGTGAGTGCGCTCAGAGAAATGTTGATATTCACCAACAGTGCAAGTGTTGACGATTTTGATTACATACTTGAAACCAACACACTGTTGTTGCAAAACGAAGACAACTATTTCTTGGATAGTATCTTTGCCAGCAACAGCGACAGTTTGCAAATTTATGATGATGAAGAAACTGATAAAAAGCGTAGCATACACATCAGCAACATCAACGTTGATAGAACAAATGACTTGGTAGAAATTACTACAAAAGCAGAAGAAAAAATATTGTTGCTACAAGCCAACTTTGTACAGTACGAACACTTGTTGGTGTTGAACAACAAAACAGTGTTCAGTGATATGGTGTACAGTGCTGACATTGGCATGAAGTATGACAACTACAAACTTGAAGGTAGAAGAACTGTAAACTGGAGAGGTGCTCCAAGTGCAGATGGTTATTTGGTAAACAACACAGGACTTGCAACAAACTTTGATTCAAGTGTTAGAGAAGTTGAAGATGATTATCTATCAATTGACAGCAACGTGTTGAACACTGCAAAAAGAAACACTGCAAAAACCACAATTGGCTACAACAAAAAAGATTGGGAATCAACTATTCCTGTCACAGACGACAACGCACTTGATTTTTATCGCAGTGCAGTAAGCACAAAAGGTACAAAAGAAAATCTACTAGCACTTGGCAGAAACAAAGAGTTGGTAGATGCAAGCACAGACACATTCACAGTAAGTGAAGAGTGGTTGCTAAAAACCAGTGACTTTGGTGCCGACGACGAAACATATGTTGAATTTGAATTCACAGACAGCCTTGTAAAACAACAAACACAAGGAATCAAATTTACCAACACTGGCAATGCTGACAATCTTGAAGATGACATTGTTACGCTAAAAATAAATGACAAGCGTATGATCACACATTTGGATACACCCAATGTGTTTGCAACAGGACAAGACTTTTATCATCAGGACAACACAACGTTCACAGAGTTTGATGGCTTTCTACGCAACGCAGGGTATCCATTGGTAAATGAAGTTGACCTACAGCTATTGGACATCAACAACATTGATACATTGTATGATAAAACCAAAGAGTATCACACCATACTACAATGGGACGCCAGCACCAGTTACAAGCGTGGCGACAAAGTACGCTACAATCAATATGTGTATCAGTGTGCAGTTGATGCAACTGGCTTTGATCAAACGCTAGAACCAATCACCTGGGGCGGTACAGTAAACAATCCTATTGTGCTACCTGGCAACAGTTTGGTTATTGATGGCAACACCATAGCATTGGACAACAACGTTACCACAACAACATTCAACAACATTGTAAAAACATCACAAGCATCGCCAGTGGTAAATGGCGGTGACACACTTGTTATTGATGGAAGCACAGTTACATTTACAAAAAGTTCAACAACCACAACATATCCAGACTTTGCGGTTGCTGGTAGCACAGTAAATCCTACAATACAAGGTAGTGCAACCAAAACATTGATCATACAAGGTTCAACTATAACCTTCAATGCTACAGTAGCAACAACTATAAACATTGACTTTGAAGAAGTTATAACTGATCAGTTCAGTGACACCAGTAGTACAAGCGTAACTGTTGCCAACAGAATAACTGCTTGGACCAACTACAGAGAAAGTCTACAAAACATTTATGGTAATGCTGGTGCTAGAACTAGAATTACAAACTACTTGACCAGCAGTGACGCAGGCTTTGATACCAGCGTGTTGGTTGATCAATACAACGCTACAGCAGACGCAACACTGCAAGGACACATTGAAGCGTTCTTGATACAAGACGTTGCAATCACCAACGAAATAGCCAGCACAGTTTACAACGCTACAAACGTTCTCAACGGCACTACACCAATTACATCAGGTGTGGAAGACGCAGTGCAGGCCGCATTTGAAGGTGCAACACATACAACTGCACTAAAAACATGGTTGACAACTGCTGGCAATGACAATACAGTACTTGCCGCAGGTATTCCTATTACAACAACCGCAGGTACTGCATTCAAAGTTTACACAGCAACAGAGATTAGAGATGCAATCAACGCTGTAGGTATTGCAAATATAACTGCAAGCCTTGTGAGCAATCAACTTACAATTACCAGAAGCGGCAGAACAGTCAGTGACAAAGACTTGGTGATTGGTGCAGGTACAGCCAACAGCGAAGTTGACAACGCAGGTAGTGCATTTGGTGCTGGCAGTATTACACACACTGGTGCTGATCAACAAGTAACTGACAACACTGCACAACTTAGTGTAAGCGAAATTGTAACACAAATCAACAATGCAAGTATTCCAAGAGTTGGTGCAAGCACACCAACTGGTACAACTGTGGTGCTTACCAAAACATGTGACGTCAACAATACCACACTCACATTGAGTGGAACAGCAATTGGAGATCTTGCTGGAGACTTTTCAACTGGTACATTTACAGCAACCAGCACAAGTAGCACAACAAACACAAGTTTGGATGTTGCATTGGTTGCACAAAAAATCAATGATGCTAGTATCACAGGTGTAACAGCCGCTGTGGTAGACAACAAAATTGTTATTACCAGCACCAACACCACTGGACAAGTAAACAACACAGCCGCCGCACTAACATTGGGTATCAATGCCAACATACTTGGCGTTAGCAGAAGCGCCAGTGTTAGCTCAAATATTACAAACACATTTGATGTTGCACAATGGACATCAATTGGTGAGCCTGTACTAGAATATATTTGGATTGCAGACGACAACAGTTTGGAATACACCACAACCAACACAAGTATTACCAGCAGATTCAATGGCTGGAACGTGTTCAAAGTTATGGATGTTGGATTGTACGCTACAAAGATTTGTGCCGCAACAACAACTGGCACAGGCAATGATGCAGAAGTACAGTGTAACACTGCACACAACGTACAAACTGGCGACATCATCATGCTGTTGAACACAAACTCGACACCAGTAATTGATGGCTTTCACAAAGTAACTGGCACAGACACAGCCAGCAATGTAAAGTTCTTTATTGATCAATACATTGAAACAGATGCAAGCTATGCAAAACTGTTGGTGTTGAGAAACGTTAGATTCCTAACTGATGCACAACGTGACTTGGCTCTAACCAGCACAAATCATTATTCGTTTGCCACCAATGACAAAGTTTGGGTAGACGGAACTGCACAGTTCAAAGTGTACTCAAAGAACTTGGACGACACATGGACCACTTCACGTACACAAGGTGCAAACCATGTAAAACAAACAACAATCAAAGGCAGTAAACTACACGACAACACCAGAACAATAATGAACTTGGAAGTATACGATCCTTTCAAAAATATTATTCCTGGTATTGCTGATGTTGAGCTTGACTACAAAGGCGTGAATGATCCTGCTATCTACACCAGCAGTGACGATTCAAGTGCAGAAATAAACCCAGCCGCAAGTTGGGCAAAAGATCATATTGGTGAAGTTTGGTGGGATACCAACAACGCAATATACATTGACTATGAACAAGACACAGTAGAATACAGAACCAAGTACTGGGGACAACTGTTTGAAGGTTCAACAATTGATGTGTACGAATGGACCAAAAGCACAAGACTACCAGACGATTGGGTAAACGCTGTTGACGCAGGCGAAGTCATTGACGGAGTTATTGCAACTGGTACAGCATACCACAGAATGATCAACGGACAGCCATTCTACTATTACACAGAAAGCATTGAGTTTGATGCCACCATTGGCGAAACAACAACCTTCTACTACTTTTGGGTCAAAGACAAAACCACAATACCATTGGGCAGTAACCGTGTAAACAGTGTGCTGAATGTAGCAAACGTGATCAAAAATCCAACAGGTCAAAGTATTAGTTGGATTGCGGCAACTGGTGCTGACACAATGATTGCAAGCAACGTAAGAGCCAGTGCAAAAGATGATAGTGTGCTACAAGTAAAATCAAAAACATCAGACAATCAAAAGCACAAGCATTGGACAAATGTTGTTGAAAACAAAACACGTATTCCTGAGTACTTCCACAATAGAATGTTGGACGGTATTGCAGGACAAAACACCAACAGACGAACAAAAACATTCAAAGGCGAATACAATCCTGCCACAGCATACACAACAGGTCAAGTTGTATACAGCGATACTGCACAACCTCCATTTGAAATAACAGTGGCGGCCAAAACAGCAGGCAATCACTACAATGGTGTTGGCAGTGCAAATGCATACTATGTAAATGGTGACAACACAGACACTGGACAAGTGTTTACAATGCAACGTGGCAGAAGTTATTTGTTTGATCAAAATGATGCAACCAACGTTGGACACCCAATGGCATTTGGTGCAATACTAGATGAATTCCACAAAGATTACTTGTTGTGGTACTCATCAGTGTTTCATTTGGAAGGACAAATTGAATACTTGTTGGATGGTGTAAGCACAGGTATTATAGCGTATCAAACTGCACTTGCAAGTGCAAACACACTGCAACACAGACAAATTAGATTTACACCCACAGCAACAACACCAAATGAAGTTTGGTTTGGTTGTATGAATCACAGAAACATGGGCAACAAAATCTACATAGTTGATGCTGAAATTGAAGAAACACGCAGATACTACATGGCACTCAAAGACACCACAGGTTTGTGGCCACATGCACATCGCATGGCTTGGCGTAGAATTTACAACAGCGAAGCTGAAGATGCAATTGAAGAAACAATTGTAATACAAGAACCAAAAAGTGTTCCAGACTTCAACTTGCACCCATTGGACAGACTAGGCGAAAGTGTACGCCCAAGCAGAACATGGTTTGAACACAAAGACACAACCAGAAGAGAAATCATCAGCAAAGTAAACAATATGATGATCAACACACTGCTGGTAGACTACTATCCAGACTACAAAGCTCAAATGGATGTAGACTTTACTGATGGTAGCAAAACCTACAACCTAAAAGACTTTTATACAAATGTAGATTGGTTCCACAAAGACTTTGATGCATTCATTGAACCCAACAGAGTTGTTACAGAAATTACACCTAGCCTAACCAGCAGAGATGTAAATCAACTAGCGGCTGAATATGCTGACGAATATATTCTTGCCAAAGATGTACTACACGCAGATGGTATCACCAGAGACAGCATCTACAAATACAATGCTACAGATGGCACATGGGATCCAATGTGGAAAGAACTGGGCACAATTCAAATCAATGATGGCATATGGGATCCTGTGCTTGGTACACATGGACATGACAGCGTTGGATTTGACAACGGTGGATTCGACAATGACACAAACACCATACTAAGAAAACTACTAAACTTTCTCAGAGACAATATATTGACTGAAGCAGACTACAACAGAATTTGGTTTGCAGGATTGTACGATGGCCTACAATATCAAAACAACAATGCTTGGGTACAAAAAAGCACAAACATTGTACCAAGACTTGAAAAGCGTGTGAACACCACAAACAGAATTGGTTACGATGCTGTAGAAACATTGGATGAATACACCAAAGACAACAAACCGTTTACAAGTAAAACTGTAAACTGTGCAGATGGTGAAAGCAGATTTGAAGATGCCAAAACCATACTTGAACAAACTGGTCTTACAATTACTGAACAAAGCAAAAATGTTACAATTGACATCAAGCACAATGAACACACGCTCAACACATTCACAGAAAACCTTGCTGAAACAGCAGTGCTTGACAATGATCCTCTCAGCTTTGTAGGACACCCAATTGAACATGCAGATGCCAACACAGGCACAATAACTCGTGTACCAGAATTGAGCAGTTGGCGCATGAGTGTAGGCAATGTTGTAAGCAATGCCAATGCAATTGCAGAAACACAGCATTTGGTGAGTGTTGTTGCAGATGTTGCAAAGGTTGCATACGACAGAGATCATGTGTACATCAGAACAAGTGGAGTAACAGATGCACTAGGTGGCCCTGGTTATACAGTAGCACCTGAAACAGAAGTAGATGTAAAAGATCAAATTCCAAGTTCAGCAACACAGTACAACTATAAAATACCAAGAACACCTGTTGTTACCAGCAACAAAACTGCTAGAGGTAGCGGAGTCATTGGTGTACTAACAAATGGTGTTGCAATCAAATCACCAAGAGACGCAGAAGCACTTGCAAGTGGATCGCCTTACTATAGAAATGAAGCATACATCAGACGCTACAAACTAGATGGCAACAAAGGTACAAGTGTAACAACAGAAACAACGCCTGTAACCACAGGATTGTACTTTCATTATCAAGCACCAAGTGAATACATGAGTGCTGAAAACACTGCCAAGCATTCACCAATTATTGGTTGGGCATTAGATGGTCATCCAATTTATGGTCCATACGCTTATACAAACACAAACGGTACTGGTGCAATTATAGCAATGACCAGCAGTTATGTTGTCAAGAGTGGCACCAGAACTGGTATTGGTACACCAGGTGGAAGTTATGATGGCACATACACACATGATTATCAGTACAGCGGTGGCGCTGGTACACTAGATGAATACAACGGTAGGTTCAGTGTAACACCTGAATATCCAAATGGTGTGTATGCTTACTTTGCAACTCCTACTGCATATCCTTACTTTGTTGGTGAACATTTTTATGGTACAGTTGGTGGCACACACATTTATGATGGTACTACAACAATAGAACCACATGAACCATTTGTAAGCACACAGCATCTACAATATGATGTCAAAAACGGATATCTTGGCAACAGTGACTTTACAGAACAAGTGGACACATACTTTACACATATTTGGAACGGACAAAGTTTTGTAAATAGATATGAACAGCATGGTAGCGAACAATACTTTGTAGACTTCCAAGAGAATTTACAAGTGCGTGTTCAAACAAATGCAAGTGGTGCAACTGCTACAGCAGATACCAGAAGTTTCATTTACTCACAAGACAACAGAGGTTATGTAACCAGCACAACAGTTGAGAACACTAGAAAAACTACAACAGCAAGTACTGTTAGTGCAACTGCTGGATTGATTGAAGTAAGTAGTACTACAGCATTCAATGCTCCAGGACTTGCATACATAGGCAACGAAATAGTAAGATATGTGGCTGTTGATGCCAGCAACAATCTTGTGATAAGCAAACGAGGTGTAAATGGTACACCAATAACAGAGCATGCAAGTGGTGCAACCATCATTGATGCAAGCGCAGAAATACCCGCACTAGATGTGCGCAACTATGGCAACACATTGTTGCCAATGTACAACGATAGCGGTACAAGTTTAGCAACTGGTACTGGTACAAGAATAGAGACACAGGTTATTAGGTCAGCCGGACAAGGCGAATTGTTCTAGGCTAAATACAATTTAGATAGGTGTTAGGAAATGTTTGAAGATAAAACAACAATACAAATTGATGGTCATGTGTTGATAAAAGATGTGGACTCGCAAGAAGTCCTGCTGGATCAACACAACGCTATCAATTATGAAAATATAAGTCAAGCCATTGTGCGTTTGCTGGCGAATCAGCAAACATCAAGTAATCATGATTTTGTAAACAAAATGCATTTTGGAAATGGCGGAAGCAGTATAGATGGAAGTGGTACAGTTACCTATCTAAGTCCTAACACCAACAGTGCCACTGGTGTCTTACACAACAAAACATTTGAAAAAATTGTAGATCCTAATGACGCTGGAGTTGATACATCAACTACTAACACCATGGCAACCAGTCATACCAGCGGTGATTTGTTTAGTGATCTTGTTGTAACTTGTACACTGAACTACAACGAACCAAGCGGACAGGATACACTTGATACTGCTACAAATATCAGCGGTACATATATCTTTGACGAACTAGGTTTGTACACAGCAACAGGAAATTTATTGACACACATAATTTTCCATCCAATACAAAAATCGGCCAACAGGCAGATACAGGTTATCTATACTGTTAGAGTCAGAGCAGGAGCATTTTAATGGCATATAGTATTTCATACGCAGACACCAGCTTAGAGCCCACTCCGATTACAGTGGCAGACGCTACAGTAAACACGGAAACTAGTCTCAAACTAGTTGGTAAAAACTACACCAATTATGGTGAACTATACAACGAAAACTTTTTACGCTTGCTAGAAAATTTTGCAAGCGAAACAGACAGCGACAGTCCAGGTGCACCAACAGGTGCAGTGCGTGGACAACTATGGTACGATAGTACAGCGCATGCTATGAAGTTTTACGACAACACAGCATGGTATCCACTCACCAGCGGAAAGATTGGTACTGCACTACCAGTTGATGCCAGTGAGCCACACTATCCAGGAGATTTGTTTTTTCACACAAGTGAAGAGCAACTTTATGTAAGCAACGGTACAAGTTGGTTACCACTAGCCACAGGCGGTGGCACTAGTGTGAAATCACGTACACGTTATGATTCAGGTGGAACAACACACAACACACTTGAATTTGTTGTAAACAACGAAATTGTTGCTATCCTTGTTATGGACACAACCAGCTGGGCACCAATGGCAGCCGGCGCAAACACAGAATATTTAGAAGATGGTGCAACACTACTAAACACACAGTTTCCAACATTGTGTGCAGGTATCAATCTAAACACTGGCACAAACTATAGATTTAGAGGCACAGCTACAGCGGCTGAATATGCTGACGTTGCAGAACGTTATCATGCAGACAAATCATATGAGCCGGGTACAGTAGTAAAAATTGGCGGTGAACATGAGATCACTGAAACAGATAAAGCACTAGATCCAGATGTATTTGGCATCGTTAGTACACAACCAGGTATCGAATTGAACGCATACGCTGGTTCCGACGAAACTCATCCATTCATTGCTATTGCAGGTCGTGTACCTGTAAAATGCATTGGACCTGTGCGCAAAGGTCAACGATTGATCACATCAGAAGTAAATGGTGTAGCTAGAGCTCCTCAAGATCACGAGGGCGAAGCGGATGATTGGTACAGAGTTGTTGGTCGTGCGCTGGAAGATAAAACCACAGAAAGTGTGGGAATGGTAGAAGTAGTAGTCGGGAGAATGTAATGCCGTACGCCGCCGGTGACAAAATTACAGCAACTGAGTTCAACGATCTTGTTGTGCAAACCAACAAGTATTGGGCCGACAATGTAGTCAGTGCGGCAGTGACCGATTCGGACAGAAGCCTACACAAATATGGTTGGGGACAAACTCCTGCATTGGAGATTGGTGGACTAAACAACCAACGTGTTACAGGACATGTTGATTGTGCAAACCCAGGCGACAACATTCAAGCAGTACACATGAACCAATTGGTTGCTAGAGCAAATGCCAGCGGTTGCCATTTGGGACTTGGAACTGACCTAAGCTACAAAATTATTGACAACACAGTGCTATCAGCTGATGCAACAGCGGTGAACACTAGATTCAGTGCCGCCACAATTGACAATGGATTGACTGACAGCAGAAGCGCACAAATACGTGGAGATCACACAATTGGTGCAGGCATGTCAAGCAGTAACGTGTTGGGCAGTGACAGCAGAACAACCAATTGGCAAGAAATTCTAATCAGTGATACAAAATACACATTTACCAACTATGATCATGCACGTTATTTTTTCAACAGTGGCGGTGCTCTAACAGTTGATATTGACATTAGTGGCGCAGTAAGCACACCATCGCAGAACTGGGCGGCAAACTTGGCCGCTATGGGTACATTCCATTTTCTAGCAGATGACACAGTGGTTAGTGGCACAGGCGGTTACAGTGCCGCAGACAGAGGCTTTTATAACTTGACCAACAACTATCAATTGCTGTACAGCTTCAGCTTTGGTAACGGTGTAGGCACAGGTACATTCAGCGGAACACCGTTTAGTGGTGGTGATGTTGATGTAGGTTCACCAACAAATGCAGAATCACGTGGTGGTTATTTGTACGGTGGTACATATGCTATCAACAGAGTTAGTTTGTATGGCAAGTATTCAAGCACTGGTGAGCAAATAGACTTGCGTGTATACCTACAATCACCAGACACAGAAACAATTGATGGTACAATAACACAAACAGCAGGTTATGTTGTTGCAGACAATTGTACCAAAAGTGGCGGAACAGGTGCCGCTACAGCAAGTGCAACGTTCAATGTAAGCAGTTACATACCTACACACAGCTTTACAAACACACTTACAAGCACAGACGATTTCTAGTTGACATTTTAGTTATATAAGTATATAATACAAGAAAACTCTAAGGAGAAATCTATGGATCCACGTTTGGAAAAAGCATTGGACTTTGCGAACTATCGTGCAACTATAGCCAATCAAAAAAGAAACCTAAAAAACAGAGTTGATACTGTCAAAATACATCATACCAAAGGTGGTAAATGGATTGCAGATCAAACTACTATTGCGTTTCTCAAAGCACTTGTTGACCTAGGTACAGAAGAAGCTGTGATTGAAGATGCCAAAGGTATACCAGTACAAGTTGACGATATCAAAGCATTGCTGGAACAATTGGTAAGCACATATCATAGTGCAATGAATGAATACATTGTAGAAAATACCAAAATCAACAAGGCACGAGCTCTCAAGACTATCATGGATTGGTGATGAGCACAGGTACTTGTTTCTTTGCATACAACAACAGCGAAATTGATTACATAACGCTGGCAGTGTATGCCGCAAATCAAATCAAAAAACATTTTGTACAACACAAAGCCACAGCATTGATCACAGACTATGCTGGCCAAGGCTATTTGGAAAGCATATACACCAAAGAAGAAATCGCAAGTGTGTTTGATCATGTTGTAATTGATGGCACAGTGTACGGCGATGAAGACAATTTGCGTTTGCACTACGATAGCCCATGGACAGAATTCAAAGCACCATTCAAAAACAGACAAAAGCATGATGTACATTGGATGTCACCGTTTGACAAAACGCTACTGTTGGACATTGATTACATTGTAGCTGGCAATAACTTGGAATACTTGTTCAATGATGACAGCATTGACCTAGCAATGTACGACAGTGCAAGTTATTTGCGCTATGAATCGCCTCAAATTAGAGAACGCTATTTGCATTTGCGAGGCGTGCCAATGATTTGGAGTACAGTAATATATTTTGAAAAGTCAAACAAAAGCAAAATGTTTTTTGAACTGTGGAGTCACATTGCAGACAACTATGACTACTACAAGTTCTTGTACGGCTTTGAAGGCAAACTGTTTAGAACAGACTTTTGCGTGAGCATTGCACAACACATACTCAATGGCTTTCAGCCAGGAGACTTTGTAACACCCATCAGAGGCAAATTGTTCAACGTGGATCAAAAAGATGTTGTTATACAAGCACCATCAGCTGAACACTACAAGTTTCTTGCGCATGACAGAGAAGAACCATGGAACAACTTGTTTGTTGATGTACAAAACACAGATTTACACATAATGAACAAACGCAGTTTGATGGAGGCAATCAATGGATGAACAGGGTTGGATAATCAACGGCGGTAACAGCCCAATATTGTATCATATGGCAGAAGCATGTGCTATGAGCATCAAGCAAAACAGTGACAGACCTGTGTGCATTGCAGTTGACAAGCAAGACAAATGGCCCAAAGAGTATGACAGTGCAGATTACATTGTTGAATATCCATTTGGAGACACTGCAACAGGCACAACACTGCCACAACTCAATCAATCGCAACTGTATCACTGCACACCATTTGAACACAGCATTATTGTTGAAGCAGATGGCTTGCTTACCAGCAACATTGACAGCGTTTGGCGAGCAACTGCACAACAAAACATTGCACTTGGACGCAGTGTGGTAAATTTTAGAGGCAACAACCCAACAATCAAACAAAGACAGCATTGGAGCAAAGCAGACTTGCCCAATGTGTTTGCAGGCATGTGGAGCATAAAGCAATCTGATGAAGGTTTGGCTTATGCAAAAATGTTGGACATAGTTTGTCAGCATTGGAGAGAAGTAGCCAAACTACAACTACCACCTGAGCACATACCTGACAGTCCCAATGCTGACCTACTGCACAGCATAACCTGCAAGTTGATGGACGATGACCATACATTGCTCAATGACGCACTAGAATACACATTTATACCTGATGAAGATGACAAGAAATGGAACTTTTATCTGAACTTTTGGTACTACAATGGTGTTGTAAAAGTTGACAACTTTAGACAGCATGGCTTTTTCAAGTATGTAGAAACAGATGTGATAACCAACGAGATATTTGATGGAATCAGAAGTAATACAAGAAGTAGAAGTCACAACTCAGCCACCTAAACAGTATTTGGTTTACTATGGCCTTCAAGGTGATATCAAGCACATAACAAAAAACACATTTGACACCGCTGACGAATACGTTGTAACCGAAAACGCAGATGCAGGAATGGTGGCAAGTGGACATCTCAACAAAAATGAATACTGCATCAGCTACAACACCGCCACAGACAAACTTGACTTTATGAAACGCAGTGATGCTGGTGTGTTCAGAGAACCTGAAGATTTGTTGTACAGAATACCCGAAGGCGGAGCAGGTGATATTGGTGTAAAGTTGTATCCTACACAAAACATAATGTGTGTGGACATCAGCAAAACAACCAAAAACAAATTGCTGTGGGGATTGCGCATACAAGATATCAGCAATCCACAAGGATCACAGCTGAACATTTACATCACAGAAAAAAACAATCCAGACATGCTTATTGCACAAGTGCAAATTGATCCAGTAGAGCTGGTGCAAGAAGAAAGACTGATAATTGAAATACCCACAAACATTCAGCGACATGCAAATTGGAACAACATAAGTTTGTTCACACGTAGATTGTTTGAAAACTACACATACACCATCTATGAAACATTCATTGACCAAGATCCCAAAAATGATCTCAGAATAAATATGAGTGCAAACGATGACTTGCATGTTAGCATCAGCAACACCATAGATGGTTTGCACATCAACTGTATACCTGATATTGACAAACACACATATGAAAAGAACTTGCAAATTCACTTTTTAGATGCTACAATACAACAAGACGTTGAACAACGTTTTCTAAAAACATTGTGGGTTGACTTGGAAGAAGTCAAGCAGGGATTGTACATACCCTGCAAGTTGCCAGAGCAATTACAACTAGTACACAAATACAAACTGAATATAGGCATGACATGAGCACCAGCATAAACGAATTTGATATTGTATTCATCAGCTATGATGAACCAAACGCAGATGAAAACTACGATCATCTACTTGAACTTTGTCCGTGGGCAATGCGTTCGCATGGAGTATGGGGCAGTGATGCCGCACACAAAGCGGCCGCCGCTATGGCAGAGTCAGATAGATTTATTACAATAGACGCAGACAACAAAGTTCGTCCAGACTTCTTCAATGTTGAATTGGACATGAGCAAGATTTATAATGATGATGTAATCAGCTGGGCAGGCAAAAACGTTGTAAACGGATTGGTGTATGGTAATGGTGGCATCAAATGTTGGCCCAAGCATGTTGTAGAACGCATGCGCACACACGAAGCGGCACCTGCAGGCGACAAAGCCGCACAGGTTGACTTTTGCTGGAATATCAATTATGTACAAATGAACAACATCTACTGTGATGTACACAACAATGGCTCACCACTACAAGCATGGCGTGCAGGTTTCCGTGAAGGTGTAAAAATGACACTGGATGGTGGCGACATTGTTGATCCCAAAGTACTCAAAGCAAGTGTACACAGCAAAAACCTACAGCGTTTGTTTACTTGGATGAGTGTGGGTGATGATGCAACAAATGGCTTGTGGGCAATCTATGGTGCTAGACTGGGTGCATACATGACCAACATTACTAGAACAGATTGGGATTGGAAAAATGTACGTGACTTTGACTGGCTTGTCAAGTTTTTTGAAACAGATGTGTATCCAGAATTTGCAGATGGCGATGAACTGTGTGCCAACACTGGCATGCGATGGAATGCACAAAAACTAAAAACTGCCAGCGAAAGTTTGGGCGTACAACTGCGCAAGCATTTGGACTTGCCTATTGCAGACCTAGGAGTAGATGGTAGTAGATTTTTCAAAGCAGTATACACCAATCCAAGCAGAATGGGCGCACAAGTCAAAGAGGCAGACGTTGAATACACGTTAGAAGATGGGTAATGCTGGACGGACTAACTCTTGAAAGAACAGTACTTGTTACTGGGGGTTTTGATCCTATACACATTGGACACATTGCGTACTTCAAAGCGGCAAAACGTTTGGGCACAAAACTTGTTGTTGGTATAAACAGCGATAAGTGGCTTGAGCGCAAAAAAGGCAGAGCGTTCATGCCATGGGCAGAACGAGCAGAAATTATCTTAGAATTAGAATGTGTTGATGAAATACTCAGCTTCAATGATGAGGATGGAACTTCACGTGACGCTATACGCACAGTACTGGACAACACAACAGGCTGGGTGATATTTGCCAATGGCGGTGATAGAACTGGTGAAAACATTCCAGAAATGACAGTTATTGATCCGCGGTTGAGTTTTGAATTTGGTATTGGTGGAAACAACAAAGCAAACTCCAGCAGTTGGTTGTTGGAAGATTGGCGATCACAAAAAACTGAACGTGAATGGGGTTACTGGCGTGTGCTGGACGACAAAGGCACAGTAAAAGTAAAAGAACTAGTAATCAAACCAGGTTGCAGTCTCAGCGATCAACGACACATGCACCGTAGCGAACATTGGTATATACTAGAGGGGACCTGTCATATTGAAACAGAAAAAGGCATAATTACACTACGCAAACACGATAAAGCAGTAATTGAACGTCATGTCTGGCACAGGTCATACAATCCATATATGGAGGACTGTCATATACTAGAAATACAATACGGAGATCGTTGTGTCGAAGAAGACATTGAAAGACGAAACACAACTGGATCCTGATCCGCAAACTGCGGCACAACAGGTTATACCAATGCTGGATGCAGTAAGTCCTACTTACTGTAAAGCCAAGTGGCTGTGGAGTAGTATTCATCTTACCAATGGCACAACCAATAGTTGTTTCTTACCTCCTATACACAAAATAGATCCTGAAGCAGTGCTTGACAATCCAAAGCTACTGCACAACACACCTCAGAAAAAAGAACAACGTGCTATGATGCTCAAAGGCGAAAAGCCTGATGGGTGCAGTTATTGTTGGAACATTGAAAAGATGGGCAGAGAGTTTCTCAGCGATAGACACTATCGTAGCAGTGAACCTTGGGCACAACAAGGCTGGCAAGATGCAATTGACGCAGGTGCAACAGGAGATGTTGAACCCAGATACTTGGAAGTAAACTTCAACCATGCATGCAACTTGGCATGTAGTTATTGTAGCCCACACTTGAGTAGCAAGTGGGCAGAAGACATTGAACGTCATGGCCCATACAGTACTGTACCTGACAAACACAACAGCATAGAATACTTTAGGAGTATAGATCAATACCCAATACCCAACAGACAACACAATCCATATGTGCAAGCATTTTGGCAATGGTGGCCTGACTTGTATCCTAAACTGCAAAACTTTAGAATGACTGG
>MDTG01365369.1_pt1 | contig 16619 bp, 19 predicted proteins | sample 811421 | NCBI WGS metagenome assembly MDTG01 (sample SAMN05326645, study PRJNA326480) | marine metagenome | isolation source: seawater | place: Pacific Ocean: South East | collected 2011
AATGCAAGTACCAATAAAAAAGATGTTACAAGTTGCGCCCAAACAAAGAAAGGTAACCTCATCCAAGTTAAACCCTTAACTCTTAACTGAACAGTTGTTACAATAATATTTACAGATCCCAATAATGAAGATGCAATCAAAAAAAGCATTCCTAGAAGCCAAACAGTTTGTCCTGTAGTTGCTATATTTGATAAAGGAGGATATGATGTCCATCCAGAATTAGCTGCACCTCCAGGTAAAGTAAATCCATATAACATTGTTACCCCTCCTAAAAAATAGCACCAATAACTTGCCATATTTAATTTAGGGAAGGCCATATCAGGAGCACCAATTTGTAATGGGACAAGATAATTGCCATATGCACCTACAATAACTGGCACAATACCTAAAAATACCATTATTGTTCCATGCATTGCTCCAAATGAATTATAAGTATCAGGTGATATAGTCCCAGCATGAACATGTTGATAACGCATCACAATCATTAAAATAAACCCAAGCAACATAAAGAATAAAGCTGTTACTCCATATTGTATACCAATCCATTTATGATCTTGTGAAAATACATACTTTGTCCAAAAACTTTCTTGATGATTATCGCTCATAATTCTCCTATTAATTAATCAATTGTTGTATCAAATCTTTCTTCATAAACATCAGCACCAATCATACGAATTGCATCCCATGTTAATTTTGTACAAACCTTAGCACATATTTGACATCCTATACATTCATTTTCTCTAACATGAACAGGAGGAATTGGAGGATATGTATATTTATCTATTGCAACAGGCTCAATGCAATCAACAGGACAAAAAGGAACACAGGCTTGACAACCTGTACAATTATCTTCATCGACCCAAGCAACTTTTTTTGGACGAGTTTTTTTTGAATTAATCCTCTGAGGTAACTCAGGCACTGCTTTTAAGTGATCAAGTACTTTATTTGCCATGCTTATAATTTACTAATTAAACTATTGTTTTAAAACAAACTTTTCTATCATATATCCCATTACAAAGAAAGCTATACCAACTATAAAGCTTTCATAGCTCATTCTACTAGGAAAAGAAATATAAAGACTAACAGCTATAATTGTCATACCAATAAATTCTAATCCTTTAGCAATATAAAAAATAGTTAATTTCCTTTTTTACTTAATTTAGAATCTAATTCTTTTCCTACTATAGATAAAATTTCAGCATTTTTAATAAGTGAGTTATGCTGAATAAATATAACCTTTATATAATGAATAAGACTAATCAAGAACAATGCATGATGCCAATACTTACTCATTACTTTAGTTTGAACACCGCCTCCTAAAACAAAAGCTGTACCAACTAATAAAATATTTAAGGTTAAAGGTGGAAAAAGTATTTTTTTTATATCTAAAACTTCTTGATATACTTTTTTATCTAAATCATATTCAATAATTAATTCTTTAATTTTTTTTCCTGCTCCAATTAAATAAAACATAATTAATGTTTGAGTAAACATATAAAGAATAGTTGAGACGAAAGAAAAGGATATATAGTTAGCATTGAAAATATCAAATCTAAAAATCCATTGGACACCATTTAAAGAAATAGTAAAAACTGATAAAAACATTAATATATAAAATAAAATCATACTTAAATTTAATAATATAAAGTTGTTATGGATATAAAAATTTTGGTAAATTATTAATATAATTTTTAGGAGATTTCAAACATGTTTAAAGTTTTTATCATATTATTATCACTTTCACTTAATTTATTTGCTGGAAGCATTGAAGGAACAGTTTCATATGCTGGCAGTAACAAGAAAGCCAAATCATTAAAAATGGATTCTGATCCTATTTGTGGTGCATCTCATAATGTTCCTGCATTAAAAGAAGATTTTATTTTAAATGAAGAAAATCAATTTAAAAATGTAATCGTTTGGTTGAAAGGCATTGAATATGATGGAGAGCTATCATCTGAAACAGGATCTATCGATCAAAAAGGATGTATCTATACTCCTCATGTTAATGCGTTTACTACACAACAAAAAGTATTGATTAAAAACAGTGATAAAACTTTACATAACGTAAATTCTCAATCAAAAGTTAATGATAGCTTTAATTCTGCTCAACCAGCGGGTGTACCAGATATAGAAAAAACTTTCACAAAAGCAGAAGATCCATTTTATGTAAAATGTGATGTTCATCCCTGGATGAAAGCATGGATTATGGTTGCTGACCACCCCTACTATTCAATCACAGATGAAAATGGAAAATTTAAAATAGAAAATGTTCCAGCTGGTGAATATGAAGTGGTTTTTTGGCAAGAAAAATTATCTAATCTTCCAAAAAAGAAATATCAAAAACCTGCTAATAGTTTAATGGTTACTGTTGATGCGGAAGGTTCTACTATAGCAAATTTTGAATTTCAAAAACCTGTCAAAAAGAAAAAATAATAACTTAATAAATGATTTTTAAGGTATTAATTCATTCTATATATCTATTAGTATTACTTATTTTTTCTTGTAACCCAAACCCAAACTATAAAGTTACAGGTGTTATTTTAGATAAAAAAGATTCAGATAGAATCTTAACTATAGACCATGATAGAATTATAGGTTTCATGGAACCTATGATTATGGATTTAAAAGTTCATAGCAAAGTCAATTTGGATCAAATTAATATCATGGACAGTGTTAGTTTTAATCTTATTATAACTAAAGATTCCCATTATACTATCAACTTTAAAAAAATAGGTGTAAGAAAAGAAAACAACATTGAAGAAGACTTATGGAGTGAAGATATTTATTCAGCTAAACTAATAGGTGAAAAATTTGATAATGTTAGTTTTAGTAAAACAGATAGCACCCAATATACACTATATGACTCAGATAAAGATTATACAATTATTTCATATATTTTTTCAAGATGTCCAATTCCAAATATGTGCCCTGCAGTTATAACAAAAAATCAGTTCCTAGCTGAATCGTTTAAAGATGATAATATAGAATTTTTAATCATTAGCTTTGATTACATTTATGATACACCTGAATTATTGAATTCTTACTATGGATCTATTCAAGAAAATCATGCTAATATTACATTTTTATCTAGTACTAATCACTACAATGATCTGATTTTATTAACGAAACAATCTAATGTTTCCTTTGGGGGTGTTGAAGAAAATAATATAGGACACACAATGAGAACCATTATATTAGATAAAAATAAAAGAATTTTAAAAGCATACGAAGGTATAGATTGGAAACCTGCCGATTTTAAAAAAGATTTATCAAATTTTATCAATCTTAATTAATACTATTGTTTAATAGCCATTTCTTTATATCTACAGTATTATCTATTATTCTATTATTAATTTATTCGAATATTAAAAATCATAACTCTCTATACAATCTACTTAAAATCACATTAATTGTAAATTTTTCAACTTTTTATTTATCACTTTTCTATTTAGATATTTTTGACTACAAACTACATCTACCTATTCATTTATGCTATCTAACAGAGCTAGGAATTTTAATTAGTTTAATTCTAAAAATAAAAAACTTCTATCCATTACTTGCCTTAAATAGTTTAGGAGGAGGAATTACTGGTTTTACGAACTCTAATTTAATTAAAGATTCTTACTTCATTGAACATGCACATTTACATCTATCTCATTTCAATCTATTATTTTTTTTTATGATTATTTATAAAGAAAAATTATTTATCTCAAAGTATAACTTTATAAAAAGCATTATTCTAAATGGATTACTTTTTTTTATAGCTTTTATTTTTAATTACTTTTTTAATTCTAATTATTGGTTTACTAGACATAGACCACCTGGGATAAATCTTACTAATTTATTACCAGAATGGCCCTATTACTTACTTGGATTAATTATTATTGGATTGGGTTCTTATTATTTAACTTTTAGATTATTATATAAAAACAAAGCGTAGTTTTTACCATTCATCATCTTCAAAATCATCTTCATCTTCTTCTGATTCAAAATCATAACCATTGATCTTAAAATATTCTTTCACTAATGTAGTTATATCTTTTTTACCTTCAATCGCATAAATATATTCAGTTAAAGCCTCAAGCATTTCTTCTCTATCACCACCTAAATTCATTATATCTTTACCCCAAGTATCTAAGGCACTGTCTAAAGATAAAGCTATAGAATCCGGAATATATGGTGCTGGCATTTTTGTACCAGGCATAATAGCCTGTGGATTATCAAGCCATCTTACTACCCACTCTGGTCTTAAACGCTCTTTTGTCATAGCTAGGTTAGGAGCCCAAGTTTGTGCAACTTGCTTAGGGAATTGATCACCATAAAAATGGCAGTTATTACAAGCTCCAAATTCATGTAATTTACCTCCTGCTTTAAACTTAGATGAATTAATATCAACCATAAATGAATCTTCTATTAAAAGATTTCTTTCATCTAAATGCTGAAAAGCTTTAATAATTGCATTCCATTGAGTATCAGTAAATTTAAATGATGGCATTCTAACTTGTAAATGTGGTCTAATTGTAATAGGATTTTTAAAGAACTTAAATAACCAGTCAGGCTGAGTTTTAGCTCCTTGATTATTTAAATTTGGAGGACCATTTTCTAAAGAACCTATCACATCAACCATATGTCCACCAAAATCCTCAATCACATGACATCCTTGACAATTATATTGATTTATAAGCTTATACCCTTCAAAAACAGCCTTATCTTCAACTAAATTATATGTAATTTTACTATCAGCAATTTTAGTACTCGTAAATCCTAAGATTGCAGTAACAATAGCTTCAACTTCCTCTGGCTTGAAATAAAAATTAGGCATTCTACTCTTATCTTCATGAGCAACTATTTTATGTTTATCAAAAATTCTTGGATTTGATAATTTCTGTTCAAACCAAGCATGAGTTGTATGATCAATATTGTGAATATGACCAAAATCTAACTTTCCAACCGGAACAGATCCTTCATATGTCAATTCAGCACCAATAGGTTTTCCATTTTCATAACCATCGATACTATGACATGTATAACAACCATAATAATTAATGCTTTTTTGTGCAACATAATTGTCAATATCTAAATCTGACATTTTATTCAATCTCTGATCAACCTCAACCTTAGGGAATGATTTCATCATCCATCTTCTAGCAATATTATTTAGCTCTTCCCTATCTTCATTGATTGATTTTACTTCTTCAAATTCTTCATTCTCAAACGTTAACAAATAAGCAGTAATATCACTTGCTTCTTCATGCGTAAGTCTTAAATTTGGCATTTTAGTTTCTGGCCAATATTTTTCTGGATTCTTAATCCAATTATAAATCCATTTTGCATCAGATTTTGATCCCATACCTATCAAATTAGGACCTTGATATTTAAGAAGTGTATAACGATCCATTTCTTCGTATCCAACTCCTGAAGTATCAGGCTCATAACCATATTTAGAAGTATACATCTCGTAAGGAACATCCACATCACCTAATGCTACACTTTCAGTTTCTATAACATGGCAACCCTGGCACCCAACAGCATTAAACAATTTTTGACCATTTTCTGCATTTCCAATATATTTTTCAGAATTATCAAAATCATCTTTATCACCATCTGGATATAAATATTGAGTTATCGCATAAATTTCTGCATTATTTCTCTTAATTGATTCTTCATCTGAATTATTAGGCTGGTCAAAGAAATGAGGCATCCAAGTATTATATCTAAAACTTTGAGGATCTTTAATCCATTTTTTTACCCATTCCTTATCTAGCTTTTCATCCAAATGAGTTAAAGGTGGACCACTCTTACCCATAGCTTGATAAGATTCAATATGATGACAATTATTACAACCAGATTTATCAATTAACATTAGACCTAATGCAAGCTTATCACCACCATCAAGAATCGGATCTGCTTCATGACACTTAAAGCAACCTGCTTGAGTATATTTTGTTGGGAGCATTGGCTGCAACCAATGGTGCATCTTTTTCCAATTATATTTTTCTTCCCATTCTTCTTTTTGTTCTTTCGAACCAGGCATATGTACTGATGAAACAAAGCCAGTACCTCTTCCTCTACCAGAATGACAACTTGTACAACCATATTGTTCAAAAGGGTGATGTGAGGAGCTAGAAACAAATAAATCTAAATCAGGATGACTAGTAAAAGGTTGAGGAGCATCTTTATAATCAGGATTACTTATTCCTAAATGACAACTAGTACATCTATCTACACTAGGAACTTGTGCAAAATTAACATCGTATTTAATATCATGAGCAACAACCTGATTAACCTTATAATAAGGATCCATAAAATCTAAAATTGGCAAATCTCTAACCAAATCACCTAACTGATTTAAATAAGACATTTGAGTACGATCTAATTTTGAAATTTTATTATTTAGTAAATCAACTTCTTTTAAATATTCATTAAGCTCATCTTCTTTTTTCTTTAAATCAGTTCCTCTTTCTTTAATCAATGACTCTATATCTAAAACCTGAAGCTCATACCGCTCTTTAACTAACTTTAATTCATTCATATCATCTAGAGCAAAATTATATTCATCTTCATATTCATACTCTTTTTTATGATGACCATCATCGCTATGATATTCTTCAGAATGAACAATTTCATCTTCATATAAATATTTTAACTCATCAAATTCAGCTTTTTTAAATAGATAGTCCATATTGGACTTATAGAATAGACCTTTAATATACTCTAAATCATTTTTAATAGAATCAATTTCTTCAATTTGATTATTATATTTTTCTAATTCAAGATTATATCTCTCCTCATATATAGAACGTTCATCTTGAACAGAAATTAAAGCATTCTCTAATTTTTTATTTGCAACTTCTATTTCTAATTTTCTAAACTCTCTTTGATACTGCTTAAATTCATCATCATTATCATGATAGAACATCCATACGTAGGATAATAAAAATAAAATACTTGAAATTGCAAACCACTTATTAAGTAATTTAATATTCCAATATCTTTCGTCGTTTTTATATTCCATAGCTAGATATTAAAGAACCACTCCGGAATTCCTATTATATACTTTAGATTAAAGATCCATCTTAGATACATCTTGATTGGAAGAGATAACATCGACAAACCTAGTATCATCAAAAATGTATATCTTGTTGGACCATAAGTGTCATACATATTTTTTAGAATTGTCTTAGCCAAGACAACAGGTAAAACAAATAAATAGATTCCTGTAACCACAAATCCAACTGACTCCCTAATCAATATATTTGAAGGTAAGGGCTGACCAAGTCCAATTACCCAAAAATATTCTGATAAGTTTACATTATTCAGGACTTCTAGTTTATGTGGGTCCCAATATTCAAAAGGACCAAAAAAGTTCCAATTAGGTCCTCTAAAAAATGTTCCTATTATTATTAGATAGACCCATAAAACTAGCCAACCATACATAAAAACAAAATATCCTACTCTTCTTTCTTTAAAAGAATAATATCCATCACCTTTTTTATTAATATCCATATATGGAATAGCACACATACCTAAAATAATAAATGTCGGAAAAAGAACGCCTGCCAACCAAGGGTCAAAATAAACTAGCATTTCTTGTAGACCTAAGAAATACCAAGGAGCTTTGGATGGATTAGGTGTTGCAGCAGGATTAGCTGGTTCCTCAAGTGGCGCTGGTACTAAAATTGACCACACTATTAAAAAAACCATAAATAAAATAAGGGCTATAAACTCTATGTATACTAAATCTGGCCATACAAGAACTTTATCTTCAGGATCATGATACTCTGTTGGCTTCTTACCTTCATCGATTCTTGCATCATTTATGTAAGATTTTTTCATCGCATACCAAGTAAAAAAGAACATTGTATAAATCATTAAAACAATAGGGAAATTATCACCCTTCATTAAAATAATTTTAAAATTTGGATCATTATAACCTAAAACAAAAAAACCTGTAATCAGAGCAAATTGAACAAATCCACCAGTATTACTCCAGATTTTATAAATTCTAAGCTTTTTATTTATTTTATCAAACCAATCAGTTGGAGGAAAAATAAAAGGAAACAAAACCGTAATCAATGTAAAAGAAATTGTAGGAGTTGAAATGTAATCAATTATATCTTTAAGACTATCTATCATATTTTTTATAGTGGACCTGAAATCCCTCCATCTTTTCTTATTCGCCAAAAATGGACTGCCATAAAAATCATTGCAATAAAAGGAACAGCTATACAATGGAGCACATAGAATCTTAGCAGCGTAGCCTCACCAACGAACCTTCCTCCAAGCAAAGCGAATCTTACATCTGAAGCAGAATGAACTAGATTAATATCTCCAATAGCTAGCAAAGAAGCACCTGGTCCCTCAGAACCTAAAAATGGAGTAGCTCTAGCCATATTAGTTCCTACCGTTACAGCCCATATTGCCAATTGGTCCCATGGTAAAAGGTAGCCAGTAAAACTTAGCAGCAAAGTTAATGTCATTAAAATCACTCCAACAGCCCAATTAAATTCTCTAGGAGGTTTATAAGAACCAGTCATAAAAACTCTCAACATATGTAGCCAAGTCGTTAAAACCATACAATGAGCACCCCATCTATGTATTTCTCTCATTATGCCCAAAGGCACCTGTTCGCCTAAATCAATAATATCGGTAAATGCATATTCAACAGTTGGTCTATAATAAAACATTAATAAAATCCCCGTTATAGTCAAAACAACAAAAAGGAAAAATGATAATCCTCCCATACACCATGTGTAACCTACTTTAACAGCATGCCGAGGCAAACGAGCTGGATGTAAATGAAGAAAAACATTACCTAAAACAGCATACATTCTCTGTCTTCTAGTTCTTGGTACACCTGACCTAAAAATAGATTTCCAAACAGCTGAGTTGCCCAATTTATCTAATAATGATTCTTTCTTATTTTCTTCTGACATATATTTCTACCTTTTTTAAATATTTAAACCTTTAAAAATGATTCAGATCTATTCCATTCACCTTTTTCATAATTGAATTTTTTTGTTTTATCAACTAGAATTTGGCCATCATTAGATAAAACTATTCTATATCTTTCAAGAGGTCTAGGTGCCGGACCTTCAAAGTGCATACCTGATGATCTAAAACCACTACCATGACATGGGCATTTAAATTTTCTATCTTGCTCAAGCCAATTAGGAGTACAACCTAAGTGCGTACAAACAGTTGATAACGCAATGATTTTTTCATCATCTCTAACAATCCATACATTGTGAGATTTCTTAAACCTTAAATCAACCTTACCTGCTTCAAAATCATTTGGAAATCCTATTTTAAAACTTTGCGGTGGCTCAAACAAAACATTAGGAAATAAATATCTAATCATAACTGTAAAAAAACCACCCGTTGCACCTGCAAATGCTAGCCAACCTAACGTCAACCAATTGAGAAAAGATTTACGATCTATAATCTGACCGAAAGAACTATCTTTATATCTATCAATTGGAAATTTATTATTATATATTTCTAAAATTTCTCGAGCTAAATAATTAGGATAGATACCATTCCTTCTAGCCTTGATATCATCACATATAGCATACCAGCCAGATTCATCTTTTGCTTGAATCAATGACTGTTTTTCATCTTGCGTAAGTTTCATTTATTTTTCTATTTAAACCGTAAATTAAAATTTTATCTAAAAAACCTTAAGGAATTTAACAATTATTTATAATAATCATTAAGTGTTTTTAATGCAAATTCCCTAATTTTTATATTTTTGTCATTTTCAGACAAATAAATCAATTTTTCCTTAAATCTATTATCAATTAATTGCTGAGTTACAGCAATAGCTATATAAATTGAGTTATCTATTTCATCAATATTTACACCTCTACCATCTGATTTTGATGGAAATAAAGCATAATAATCCCTATCCAATAAATTGACTATTATACTTAAACCTGAATCATCATTCATCTTTGCAAGAGCTATGGCTGCATCCCATCTAATATTGGGCTCTTCATAATCAAGCATTTCAATTAATACTTTTTTATATTTTTTGTCACCGATTACCCCTAAAGATATAATCGCAGCAAGTTTCTCTGAATCAAATTGAGAATTATTAATAATTGATTCTAAGACAGAACAACTTTTATCATATTTCAACATACCTAATGACTTAATTGCGGCTATCCTATTAGTTAAATCATCATCATTCTTTAAACCCTCAAGCAAGTAAGATCCAAAATAAGCATCATTTGTTTTACCCATAGCTAAAGCAAGATAAGTTCTAACTCTAGGGTCATCGTATTTAGATTTATCATATAAATAAATTAATTTATTATTAAACATTTCTCTATTAGCTACCTCAGACCTATCAAGCATATTAGAAAGCTCAAACGCAGATTGCCATCTTTTTGTAGATGAGCCAGACTGTATATTGTCCAATAAATCAATGGGAGTATTTTTTTCATATGTCAAAAATTGAAACATGAAGAAAAATAATGCACCAAAAATAGCTATCATAAATGGAATTAAAAAAAATGAATAAAATAAAGCATAAACCTTACTGGGATTCTCATTAATACTATTTTTTTCTGTATTATTTTCCATATTTTATTTATTTTTATTAAGTAGATGGTTAACAATCTTGGTCAGTTTTCTAACCTCTTTTTTTAATGAAATTATTTCCTTGACAAAAAACAAAAAAGTAAATCCCAATAGAGAAATCAATAAAATCAAATTAGGTTTCATTAATCTTTACCTTCTTTATCATATAAATCGTATCCTAGTAAAACAGGAAATAAAAATAGAATTATTATACTAATGGACAAAAATAAAATAATCCAATTAAGATTTTCCATCAACCAGCCTAATGTTAACCAATCAAAATTCATAATCTAACAATTCCCTTTTAAATGATTCAACTAATTCAATACTATCTTCCACAACCTGAATTGACTCATAATTATTTTTTCTTCTGTGATGACCTAAAACTTTATACTGAATTTTTAAATAGTTATTAGTTTTAATCAATTCCTGACTATTTAATTTATTAAGAATTTGACTAAAGTCATCGAATAATTTATCAAAAGATTCAGGCAATTCTATTTGACGTTGCTTTATTAGCCTATTTCCTTTATCATCGAATTCATTATCCTTAAATTCTACAATAATTACATTGTTATCTTTATTTAATATCTTAAGATAAATACAAGGATGACTAAAATCTTTCTTTCTCATTAAAAATATGTAAAAACAACAACAAAATATGCTATTGTTAATAGAGTGCAAATAATTATGGCAATAGTTCGATTTAACATAAAATTATCTTTTATTATATATAAATAATATTAATAAATTACCCCTATAATGAATACACTTACAATAGATTATGATGATAAGAATTTCAAAAAGAAATTTGTTGACTCACTTCACCATACAGGATTTTCAGTGATAAACAATCATCCTATTGATCAGGAACTTATTAATCAAGTATATAATGATTGGAATTTTTTTTTCAATTCAGAAAAAAAATATGACTATGTTTTTGACTATGAAAAACAAGACGGATATTTTCCTTTTAAATCTGAGAATGCAAACAATAGTAAAAAAAAGGATTTAAAAGAATTTTTTCATATTTATCCTACATGGGGAAGGTATCCAGAATTTATTAGTAAAAATACTTTAGAGCTTTTTAATGAAATAACAAAATTAGGCAATATTCTTTTAAAGGCACTTGATGAATATTCTCCAGATAATATAAGAAAAAAATATAGCGAGCCACTGCATAAGATGTCTGAAAGCAGTGATCAAAATCTAATGAGAGTTATTCATTATCCACCTATTAAAGATTCAGATCATCCTGAAGAAATCAGGGCAGCAGCCCATACAGACATCAATTTGATAACTTTACTAATATCAGGCTCCCAACCGGGGCTACAAGTCATGGACAAAGAACAGAACTGGATAAACATTAAATCTTTAAAAGGACAAGTTGTAATAAATACAGGTGATATGCTAAAAGAATGCTCCGGAGGATATTACCCTTCAACTATTCATAGAGTTATTAATCCCAATGTCAAAAACAATGTATCAAGATTTTCTATACCCTTGTTTTTTCACCCAAGACCTGATGTTATTTTATCAAAAAAATATACAGCTGACTCATATTTATCAAAAAGACTAAAAGAGATTGGCCTTAAATGATAAAAAAAACATTTTTAATTTTTATTATATTTCTATGTTGTTGCAACCAAAAAGATAAAAAAATTAAAAAAATAGACTTTACATTAATAAACAGTCATAATTATAATTTAAAAAATGGAAAAAAAGTTTTCAATAAATCTTGTATTGCATGCCATCTATATGGCACGGCAGGATCAATTACTTTATATGATAGTTTAGCATGGTCAAAAATAATAAAAGATAAAACTACAGAAGAAATTTATTCTAATGTAATAAATGGATATATGGGTAAAAAAGGTCCTATGCCACAAAAAGGAGGATGCTTAGACTGTTCTAATGGTGATTTATTAGATGCAATTGAATATATTTTATCTATTAATAATCTTAGCATTAACGATTAAAAACTTTAGCTGAACTAAAATTAATATTATTAATGCTGCCATTCCTTGATGCATTACACCTAAAACAACAGGGACTTTAAATAATAAAGTCATAATTCCTAAATATAATTGAATTATAAATGCCATAAATAACATTCCTGAATATTTATTATAAAATTCTTCTTGTGAATTAATAAAAAACCAACCTGAATGAACTAGAATCAAAACAGCTAATAGCCTATGAGCGAACTGAAACATTTTCATATTTTCAAAAAAGTTTAAATAAAAAGGTTCTAAAACCATTAAGCCTTCAGGAATTAATTTACCTTCCATAAGAGGAAATGTATTCCACAATAATCCTGCTTTAGTACCAGCTATAAAAGCACCAAATAGAACTTGTAAAACATATAACAAAAAAATAAAATTAATATGATTAGAAATCCTATAATTATTTATAGTATGACTTAAATTAGAATTTAAACTAAGTTTTATCCAATAGGTATAACCAAATAAAAAAAAGGCTAATAATAAATGAGCTGCCAGCCTATAATGGCTAACATGAGGATTATTAACTAAACCGCTCTTGACCATAAACCATCCAAGAATACCTTGAAAAACAACTAGAAAAATCGCTATAAGCAATTGTTTCCTTAATTTGTGTGGTAAATACTTCTTATTTAAAAAAATAAAAAATGGTATAATGAAAAAAAGTCCGATTACTCTTCCTAAAATCCTATGAGCATATTCCCAATAAAAAATTTTTTTATATCCACTTAAATCCATTTTTTTATATTGATTAATTTTTTGATATTCAGGAAAATTTTTATATTTTTCAAATGATTCATTCCACTGCAAATCATTTAATGGTGGTATAATTCCCATAACAGGTTTCCAATCAACCATAGATAAACCTGATTGAGTTAATCTAGTTGCCCCTCCTACTAAAATCATAATAAAGATAAGGATACAGCAAGAATTCAACCAAAAATTAATATATAAATTTTTATTTTTCATAAAAAGATAGTATCAAGGATTATCAATAACATTAAAAGCGGTAAATATATGATCGAAAAAATAAATAATTTTTTAATTCTCTTACTAGATTGTTCAAATAAAATATTAGCAGAATATATTAAGAAAATCACACCTAATAAAACTGCACCTAGCATATATACAAATGATGTCAAATTTAATAAGAAAATACCTATAGAAGAACCAATTAAAGCCATTATAAAAAATACTATTTGAAACAAAGTAGAATCCAAATTTTCACTTATAGATGGTAACATTTTAAATCCTGCTTTTTTATAATCATCTTTATATATAATTGCTAAGGATAAAAAGTGTGGTATTTGCCAACAAAATAAAATAGAAAATAAGATTAAAGCTGGTAAATCAACCTCCCCTGTGGCTGCAGTCCAACCGCCTACGGGAGGTAATGCACCAGGAAAAGATCCTATGACAGTATTCCATTTTGAGCGAGTTTTAGATGGAGTATAAATACAGACATAAGAAAATATAGTTAAAAAAGCTATAAAAGATGTTATTGCATTAACTAATATATATAAATATAATACTCCAATTATGGATAGAAACAGACCTAATAATAAAACTAAATTTTTATTGATTCTATTATTTGGCAATGGTCGTAAATGCGTCCTTTCCATCTTAGCATCCAATTCTATTTCTATAAATTGATTTAAAATTGAAGAGGCACTTGCAGTTAAAAATACACCTATTACTAAATGAAAAAAAGTTAAGATAGAATCTATTTCAATCATCTGGAACCCAATAAATCTTAAACCTAAGTAATAGCCTAAATATGAAGTAACAAGCACCAATAAAGTTATTCGAACTTTTATTAATATGAACAAATCTTTAATCATTATATATCTTTGCTATTTCTTTGTATTCTTCTAAACATTCTGGATTTGAAACAGATTCTACATTAATAGATTTTTCACCATTAATAATACGCTTAATAGCAATTTCAATTTTCTTACCATTGATTGTATAGGGTATATCTTCAACCTGTATAATAATTGTAGGAATATGTCTTGGAGAACATTTATTTTTTATTAAAATTTTAATTTCATCTATAATAAAATCTGACAAAGTTTGATTATCTTTTAATTTTAAAAATAAAAATATTTCTTCATCACCATGGATATGTCGACCCACAGCTACAGAATCTTCAACTTTAAGATGACTTTCAACAACCTGATAAATTTCAGATGTCCCTATTCTAACACCTCCTGGATTTAAAGTTGAATCTGACCTACCATATATAGTAACACCTCCATGTGGATGTATTGTAATATAATCACCATGCCTCCAAATATTAGGAAAATATTTAAAATAAGCATTTATATACTTAATATTATTATCATCATTCCAAAAACCTACTGGCATTGATGGAAATGGCTTATCACAAACAAGTTCTCCTTTTCTACTAATTTCATGCTTCATATTGAAATCATAACTTTTAACACTCATACCTAAACCAATACATTGTAATTCATTCTTATATACTGGAAGGATTGGATTACCTAATGCAAAACAAGATATAATATCAGTACCACCTGATATAGATGATAACTGTACATTATTTTTCCAATTTTTATAAACATAATCATAACTACTAGGTGATAACACAGAACCTGTAGATAATATTGACTTCAAAGATTCAAATTGGAATTTATTAGGCTTAACATTATACTCATCTAATGAGGATATATATTTAGCACTTGTACCAAACACATCTATATCCAAATCATCCATAATGCTTAATAGACTTTCATTATTGGGGTAAAAAGGATTTCCATCATATAAAACAATTGATACCCCTAATGCTAAACTACCTACAAGCCAATTCCACATCATCCATCCACAAGTTGTAAAATAAAACATTTTATTATTTTCATTTAGATTTACATGTAGTAAATGTTCTTTATAATGCTGAAGTAAAGTACCTCCTACCGAATGCACAATACTTTTAGGTTTACCTGTAGTTCCAGATGAATACATAATATATAAAGGATGATAAAAATCAACTTGTTCATAATCTATATTTGTTTCATCATTCATTAATAAATCTAACCAATTAGATTCTCCACTATCAATATAATTTGCAATTATTACATGCTCTACACTATTTAAGCCATTTACAATCTTATTTATTTTTTTAATACAATTAATTTTTTTACCTTTATAATAATATCCATCTGCTGAAATAATTATTTTTGGATTAATTTGTGAGAATCTATCTAAAACCCCTTCAACACCAAAATCAGGAGAACAAGATGACCAAATAGCGCCAATACTTGCTGTTGCTAACATAGCAATAACCGCCTCAGGAATATTTGGCATAAATCCTGCAACTCTATCGCCCCTTTTTAAACCCATCTTCTTAAAACTATGAGCTACTTTTGCAACATTATTATATAATTCATTAAATGTAATTTTATTTTTTACTTTATTTTCTCCAAAAAAATAAATCGCAATATTATCATTCTTATACCTTAATAAATTTTCTGAATAATTTAATTTCGAGTCTATAAACCAACGAGTTTCCCAAATATTTTCAGAAGGATCTATAACCTTTGTATACGGAATTGAATGAATGACTTTTGAATATTGCCAAATTTCAGACCAAAAATCACAACTATTATTTATTGACCATTCGTATAAATCAGAATAATCAATAAGATTTATTTTATATTTTTGATTAATAATATTTTTAAATTCAAATATATTTGAATTTTTGATTAAAGATATTGAGGGGTCCCACAATATTTTATTTGTCATTATAAAACTTTCCTAAATACAAAACTAATTGCCATGCTTCATCAACATCATTTATATCAAGGCTTTCTTTTATTAAAGAAAGAACTTTCTTATCACAAGAAAAGTTATAATCAGAGCGAATTAATTCAGGTATTTTTTCAATTGAGGCTAATTTTGCAAGATCGTTACCCATTAAATCAGTTTTTAATATATAACTTGGAAGTTGATCAAAACCAATACCTATATTCTTTGGTTTTTTAAGTTCAAATAAACCTTTTTTTGTATCTGTAT
>MDTG01262603.1_pt1 | contig 16615 bp, 10 predicted proteins | sample 811421 | NCBI WGS metagenome assembly MDTG01 (sample SAMN05326645, study PRJNA326480) | marine metagenome | isolation source: seawater | place: Pacific Ocean: South East | collected 2011
CATCTTGATTTGTATCTATTGAGTCGAATTCATCTTCTTCGTCAACCAATGATGCGGGTAATCTTGCTGTGGAAATAATTTCGTCTACAAATCCATCTTTGTCTTTGTTCCTTAGTTCCATGACACGAGTTCCCTTTGTCGCCTTTCCACTGGTTTCTTTAGTCGTATTTGCTTTGACTCGAATCATCATTCCCTTTGCAGTCAAGAGGAATAGTTGATCCTCCAAATCAGGGATAGTATGTACTCGCACAATCTCGTCTCCGTGCTTTTCATCTAGTTTCATTGTAGCAACTCCTCCAGCGCCGCGGTTAGTTTTTCGATACCCATCTCGATACTGCTTTTTCTTCCCAGTTTTCTCGTCGAATACTGGTTCGCCATCCTCTAGGATATCGTGCATTTCACCATCGCCAAGACGACTTCTCTTTGCCATGCCGTATTTTGAAAGCGTTAGGACATGTGTGTCTTCGTTGGACGTTGCGATCATACCAACAACAGAATCTCCCTCTTTCAGGCCCATTCCTTTAACGCCTGCAGTGACACGACCCTGTACCTTTACAGTGAAGCCAATACTGCCATCAGGGTTTTCTTTTGTTTCACTAGGTTTGAATCTGCAAGCCCTTCCATTCTTTGAGACGAGTACAACATGGTCATCATCGGTCGCTTCTCTAACAGCAACCAATGTATCGGTATCAGTTTTGAAATTAAGCGCATATTTTCCATTTCTGTTAATCCTGACGTAATCTTCTAATTTGGATCTCTTTACAATCCCTTCATGTGTGGCGAAAACGAGATAATGTCCCGCTGGATTCTCTTGCACCTCTTTTGAAATTGGCAGAATTGTGACGACTTTCTCATCATCTCGGATTCTCTCGATTAAATTTCGGATGTGACTTCCACGACTATGCCGACTACCTTGAGGTGTTTCCCAAGCTTTGAGTCCGTAAACTCGTCCTTGGTCTGTGAAAATTAGAAGCCTGTCCTTGCTAAAACATGTGATGATCAATTTAGGGAAATCCTCATCTTTTGTAGTTACACCTTTGAGTCCCTTTCCTCCTCGGTTTTGTACACGGAATGCCTCTACGGGGAGATGTCGAATGTAATTGTCATCTGATAGAGATATTACAATTGCACGTTCTTCAACTAAATCTTCTCGATCCATGGAAAGAGGCATTGGATCAATGTGGGTCCGTCGTTCATCTCCGTGTTTCTCAACCATCTCATCAAGTTCAGTGAGGAGGATTTCCAGTTGTCTATTCCGGCTTCCCAAAATGGATTCATATTCTGCAATTGCCAATTTCAGTTCCGTAAATTCATCATCGACCTTTTTAGTATCCATCTTGGAGAGTTGGTATAGGCGTCTTTCTGCAATAGCTTTCGCTTGTGGCTCCGTGAAATCAAACTCAGCGATACTTCCAAATTTTTCCTCGCCACGAAGTATTTTTTCGAAGTGCTCGCGGCTTTCAGCACCCTTTCCAACGGTCACAACATCGTCTATTCTTGCCTGTGCTTTTACCAATCCCTCCAAAACATGGGCACGAGCCTCGGCCTTTGCAAGGTCAAATTGAGTGCGCCTTCGAATGACGTCCTCTCTGTGGCGAACATATGAGTGTAAGATAACTGGTAGTGTTAGTTGCACGGGTTCTCTATTGATAATCCCCATCATATTAGCTGAGTAAGACTCTTGTAATCGACTTGAACGATATAATTGGTTCAAGACAGCATGTGGGTCGGCATTTTGCTTGACTTCTATGACCACACGAATCCCTTCTTTACTCGATTCATCTCTAATGTCTCTTATTCCCTTTACAGTTTCTTTGCTAACTAAATCAGCGATTGCTTCAAGCATGGCAGCCTTCTTTACCTGGTATGGTATTTCTGTGACTACAATTCTCTTCCCATCAGCATCATCGTGAACTTCACATTGAGAACGGACGTGAAATCTCCCATGTCCTGTTTCATACATGTCTCGAATGCCATCAATTCCGTGGATGGTTGCACCAGTGGGGAAATCAGGGCCCTTTAGATGCTGCATGTATTCTGAGACATCTATTGCTGGTAAATTTTCTGGATCCCCGCTTTCACTACCATCTTCTAGTATTCGCCCTACATGTAGGTGTATTGCTGCTGCAACTTCTGGGAGGTTGTGTGGGGGAATTTTTGTAGCCATACCTACAGCAATCCCGTCACTTCCATTGAGCAGTAAATTTGGGAGTCTTGCAGGTAATACTTCCGGTTCTTGCTCCGAATCATCAAAGTTCGGTTGGAAGTTGACGGTATCTTTCTTGATATCTTCGAGCATATGTTTGGACAACCGATCAAGTCGACTTTCAGTATATCGCATTGCAGCAGGCGGGTCTCCATCAATACTTCCAAAATTGCCTTGACCATCTACTAGTGGATAACGCAGGCTGAAGTCTTGAGCCATTCTGACCATGGTATCGTATATTGACTGGTCACCATGTGGGTGGAATTTACCCATCACTTCGCCCACTGAACGAGCGGATTTGGAGTAAGAGCGATCGGACGTGTGTCCTGCTTCATGCATGCCGTATAGGACACGGCGGTGGACGGGTTTCAATCCATCACGAACTTCAGGTAGCGCTCGACCAATTATTACAGACATTGCATAATTGATGTATGACACACGCATCTCATCATCGACAGTGTGTCGAACTTGATTGTCAGTAGGATTTTCAGATATTTCTTCTTCACTCATTAACTCACCTCATACATCTACATCAGCCTCAGCGGCATGTCGCTCAATAAATGCCCGGCGATCAGGGACATCGTCACCCATCAGAGTTTCAAAGAGTGCAGATGTTTCCCCCTCATCGCTAAAATCATTTGCAGTTACTTTTAGCAGCGTTCTAAATTCGGGGTCCATCGTCGTCGCCCACAATTGGTCAGGATTCATTTCACCCAGACCCTTGTAGCGCTGGATGCCGATTTTAGCCTCGGGATTATCTTCACGAAATTCTTGTATGATTGAATCCCTTTCTGCATCAGTGTACGCGTATTTTGATTTCCTGCCTCTTGTAATCATGTACAATGGCGGTTGTGCGATGTAAACATTCCCGGCTTCGATAGCTGGCCGCATAAACCTCCACATGAATGTAAGAATTAGCGTGCGGATGTGTGCTCCATCAACATCAGCATCAGTCATAATGATTATTTTCCCATACCGAAGTTTTTCAACATTGAAAAACGTCTCTGCATCTGCTAGTGATTCTTCTCCCTCTGCTAATTCAGGCGGGTTGCCCACACCTGCACCAAGTGCTTTTATCATAGTCTGGATTTCGTTATTTTGGTAAACTTTTGCCTGATTTCTGAGTTGTCGTTCGACGTTAAGGATTTTACCTCGAAGAGGTAGAATTGCCTGTGTTCTTCTATCTCTGCCAGTTTTAGCAGAGCCACCAGCTGAATCTCCTTCGACAATATATATCTCACATTCTTCAGGCTTCCTGCTTTGACAATCTGCCAATTTACCCGGCAACCCCCCGCCTTCAAGGACTCCCTTTCTACGAGTCAAATCGCGTGCCTTTCGAGCTGCTTCTCGTGCCTTGCTGGCAAGGACTGCTTTGTCAATGACTAATTTCGCAATGGATGGATTTTCCTCAAAATGCTCTGAGAGTTTTTCATTGACGATACTTTCGACAATTCCTGCAACCTCATTGGAAACCAACTTGTCCTTTGTTTGACTTGAGAAAGAAGGATCAGGATGTTTCACACTGATTACTACTGCAATACCTTCTCGGACATCATCTCCTGATAATTTGTCGACATTTTTCAGCAAGTTGCGACTTTTCGCATATCGGTTCAATGTGCCAGTTAGTGCACTTCTAAGGCCCGAAAGATGAGTTCCGCCATCGCGGTTGCGGATAATATTGGTGTAGCATTGAATGACTTCATTGTAAGCATCTGACCACTGCATTGCTAATTCAATGTGTATCTCCCCATCTTCAATTTCCCTCATCCCCTTGATGAATACTACATCACTATGGATGGGGTTCCTGCGCTCATTCAATTGTCTGACGAACTCAGAAATCCCTCCATCATATTGGTGTTCAATGACTTCTGGTTCACCTCCTCTCTGGTCTACAATCTTTATTTTCAAGCCAGCATTAAGGAATGCAGTTTCACGAAGTCGAGTGTTTAAGATTTCATAATCGAACTCCGTGACGGTAGTGAATATTTCCAAATCTGGTTTGAATGATATTGCAGTCCCAGTGGATGAACTTTCGCCGACTTCTGACAGTGGCCCCTGCGGTTCTCCTCTGACGTATGTTTGCTCATACATTTTCCCATCTCTCTGGATTGTCATTTTTAGCCATTCGGATACGGCATTGACTGCAGAGACGCCTACTCCGTGCAAACCTCCTGAGACTTTGTAGGAGGAGTTGTCGAACTTCCCGCCCGCGTGGAGTTTTGTCATGATCACTTCGGCAGCACTGATTCCATATTCGGAGTGCATTCCAACAGGAATTCCTCTGCCGTGGTCGACGATTGTTACAGATCCATCTTTCTGAATAATCACTTCTAGGGCGTCACAATGCCCTGCAAGGTGTTCATCTACTGCATTGTCGACAACTTCCCATATGCAATGGTGGAGAGCTGAACCATCATGTGGGTCTCCCAAATACATACCAGGTCTCTTCCGAACAGCCTCTAGTCCTTCTAGTACCTGGATGCTATCTGCTCTGTATTCTGAATCGCTCATATTGAAGCCTCTCGATATAATTCTCTGAGGACCCCCATAGGGGGTCCTCAACACATATCCTTTGGTGCCATTCCGAGGTTATTGAATGATTCGTATTAGATGCCAGGAATATGCAGTTTTACCGCGATTTCACGACTTTCGAGGCACCTGTATATTTTGGACCAATCAGCCTATTTCTAGACAATTTTTCTTCAATGCATACTCAATATCGTTAAACAGGGGATGTAGGTCCCCGGCTTCGATGACCGAGACTCTAATCTGCGTTACTCTGCGCGGACACAGTGTCGATGATATGATTCGCGACGCAAGTCGAGCCACCGCTGCCGGTGCAGATTTAGTAGAGGTTCGATTTGACAATTTATTCGTTAATCGAATCGATGTTGATCCAATTGTCATCACAAATGCTGATGGCGAGGAAAAAGTCGAAAGACAGCCGCCTATTATCGAAAATCTAGATGTCGATGCAGTGGATGTCATGGCCAGTATTGAGAGCTTGAAGCAAGGTATTCAAATACCAGTCATTTTCACTTGTCGTTCTACTGGAGAGGGAGGTTACTATCATGGTGACGAAAAATCTCGAATTGCTATTCTACAGGCAGCAATCGACAGTGAAGTTACTTGGATTGATTTGGAAATATCAATTGCAGATAAATCGCGTAAGGGATTGGTAAAATCTTGTGGAGAAAACACATCCGTGATGGCCTCTAATCATCTTCCTGCTGCGACTTCATCAGAAGAGATAGTTGAAGTCGTTCAATCGAATTCATCAGCAGGCGATATGTTGAAGTTTTGTTACATGGATGTCGACCATTCAACCAGTTTACATGTGTTTGAAGCAGCCCATTCACTCTCAGAGGGTGATGTTTCGGTTGCACTAATGGGAATAGGTCCAGGCGGTGATTGGACAAGAATTCATGCCCCTATGCTGAAACAACCAATCGTATACACTACATTAGATCGGGATTATTCTCTAGTTAGGCGTGGCCAAATCAATGTCAACGATTTACGCACTGCTTGGGATGTTTTAGAATACGAATGATGGGTCAATTAGTTGGCGGGTTTCCCACTAGTGATTGGGTGCCACCAGGCCTTTCGGCAGCAGTTTCTAGGTGAGGCATCAAATCGCCTCCTCCACTAGAAACATTCTCATCTAATCCTGCCTTCATGAATCTTCTGTGAAGAATAAATGGAGCAGCTAAGAGTCCAATTAGGCCCCCGCAACAAGTTAAAGAAACCGTCCAATTTGGTAAAGAAAATCTCTCTTCGACAAGAACAGTAATGTCTGCACTATAGTTGATATTTTGGGGCTTAGCATCATAGTCTCTAATGTTGTCCCATGCATCTATCATCAAGAACATAGTACGTGGTTCAGATTCTCCTCCAAAGAGTGAAAAACTTCTTTCTTCATGGTCCAGGGCAACGCTGAATGCAACTTGCTCGACCTTTTCATACGAGTGCACATCTCTGAATGAATTCCACAGGATTAAATTTTGCAGCCACGGTGAAGAATGTGCAATTTCATCACGCATTCCATCCCATGAATTGTGTCTTGAATCATAGTCAAAATCATACCTGTCAAATTGTGTTTCTTGAATCAAATAAACATCAGTAGAAGGACGGATTTCGGAATCATTCAATGCCTGTAAATTCACACATATGGTGTATTTCCACCCAGTTGTCAGGTTCATTCGGAGTCCAATTGCAGTGTCGTTGGCCAGTATCGATGACGTGTAAAACGATGAAGTCAGGCTTTCTAAGTCACTATCTGAGACAGGGATTCCTCCATAATCTCTTGCCGATAACCATGCTTCATCATCTCCACCGTATCCCCCTTGATTTATCATGTTGAAAAATTCAACTTTATCGGGATCCATGGGTCCAGATTGATCTTCGGAACCACAATTAGATGCAGATGATACAATTGGTGCGAGTCCTTCACCTTGCCCGTAGGGAGCAGGGAAAAGCGGCAGTAGGAGTAGGAGGGTAACAAGTAAGGAAACCCGCCCTCTATATCGCATACGTGGGTCACCGCCGACGCCTGCTAGTAACAGGCCGCACATAACCCGATTCCCTACTACGTCTTTCATCCTTCGTCAAATGGCTTGGTTTTGGAGGCGGTGCATGTTGATCCATTCCTAAGATACCTCCTTCAGTATGCACCTCGGCCACATCATAAGTACTCGCTGCTTGTTGTGCTTCGACCTCAATTTCTTCTGGCTCGCGCATAACTAACCATCCAAGGGTTAGAACCAATGCGATTAGTATGATGATGTACAAACTACCTGAATCTGTAGATGGGAGTAAATCTTCCCACGAGAGGTCTGATAATTCCTCATCAACAGTACTAGGGTCTCGTACTGTGATGTCGAATGTTGCAGTTGAACATACATTTGTATCGTCACATACCAACAAACGAACTACAAATTCTCCGGGCAAGGTCCAGTTTGCATCGATACCCCTTCCATCGCGAATATCTGGATTAGATTCCCAATCATCGTTGAAATTACCATTTTCGTCAGCATCGATGCTATCATCTAAGTCCCATTGATAAAACAATTCTACATTGAGCGGTGTATCGCGATCATTATCCGGTACTCCATCGTTGTCACTATCAGTAAGTATGTCATCATCCCGCCAAGCCGAAATATCCGAATCTAGGTCGGAGTCTGTGGCAAAAGCTTCGATAATATTGATTTCACCACTTATGGCAATCCCATCACCAAGTAGTTGTTCAGTATAGATTTCTGGGGCATTAGACACCCAAATTCCAATAGTTGTTGAATTACTGTCACCAGTGCCATATCCATCTCTCACAGTTAGTGTAACTGTGTAGAATCCGGGCTGTTCGAATATATGCCATGCATCTGTTGAGTGTGTAGGTGGCGATGCATCCCCCCAATCCCATCTAGTTTCCATAATTCCATTCCAATCTGGTGAGTTTGGATCTGAATTCGACATCCCCTCAAATGCACTGTCCATATCTCTGGACCCCTCTGATGAAAATCTTAGCACAGTCCCAGGTGATACGAAAATATCGCCTTGTTCAGTGACGGTTCTTCGCCAATTGTATACAGACAAATCTGAACCGGGGACTGTAATTGGACTTCCATTCAACCAAGCCTCATTAACTGATAAAACAGGCATTGGTAATGGATTTTCAATGTGTAGTGTGTAGCTTTTCGGAATAGAATCGAGTCCTCTTTCATCAGTAACAATTAGAGTTACTACGTAAACTCCTGGCTCGGTGAAAACATGATTCACTTGGTTGTTATCCATGGTCCCGTTTACTCCTGTAATGGTCCAATTATGAATTAGGTTTCCACTATTTCCATCAGGGTCGAATGAGGAGGAAAGGAATGAGTACATCTGGTCAGTTAAACCATCATTGGGACGGGGGAAAATAGCAACAGGACGTTGATTCATTACTTCCACTTGTAATACCGCCATACTCGAATTACCTGAGTCATCAGTGGCCACTACGGTGATATTTTTCCAACCAGGGGTGGACCATGCGGGTGTTGGATTTTCCAATGTTGTTTGGTTGACATCGAAGGCGGATGCCATGGTCACGATTCCTCCATCGATATTGACGCCCTCATCGAACCACCATTGTGTCATTGTTATTGTCCCATCATCGTCGGTGAATACAGTAGGTAGGTAGAGTGGAGTAAGTGTGGTTGCTTCAAAGTCTTCAAACCAAACTTGACGCGGCAAGCGGTTCATGATGAGTATTGTAACACTCATATTCGCTACATGAACTCCGTCATCGACGTAAAGAGTGAGGTTGTAGATGGTTCCATTAGCTGAACCTTCAGACCATTCGTGTGCAACGTCATACAATCCTTTACCACTCATGATTGTCCCATCTCCGAAGTCCCAAGTGAATATGAGTTCACTAAGTGGTACGTTATCGATAGACTTAGATGCTGAAAATTGCACTCTTTGTGAGGTCAACAACACATATGGGTCGGTGATAGACACAGGTGGCGTCCCAGCATCGATTTGAGGAATTGGTACTTGTGTATCGTTAACAGCAATGGTCCAGTTTTGGATGGGGCTAACATCGCCACCTTGGTCTACTACGGTTAATGTGACGTTGTAAATACCAGGAGTCTGCCATGAACGCATTGGGTCCTTCAGGCCTGAACCCGATAGATTATCACCAAAATACCAATTGTAACCGATTGGCGTTACATTATGCGAGAATGAATCATTTGTCAACCCAAGGCCCCAAAGATCGTAACCTGCACCAAAGAACTGGAGAGGTAACCAAGTTTGAGTTGAATTCGATGCAGCACCTCCAGCAGCTGTTGGTGCCATATTTGACAATGCTATAGGCAGTGTCAGAGCCTCATCAACAATTTCTCCAATTTGGTTACGCATTGTTAAGCGAATTGTCCAATCACCATCCCATGGAGGTGTGTACCATATGCTTTGGTTGATTGGTATACTGTTGCCTGCCTCCATAGAAAATGCGAGAGTGTCCTGCAACGTATTGTTTTCATACGCGTTCACTTCGACATCAAGAACCTCATAGAACGCAGATGAAGTGACCTCAATGGTTGAAACCAATGTGTCGTCATCCCCATTTCCATCTCTATCCGTAGTTTCTTGCTGTGCAACAATAATCTGCGCAGGTTGTGTAATGAGTCCGGCTGTGACGTCAAAGGATGCGATTGGGTACTCAGTACCGCCTGCAAAGTTGCAATTTGGACTAGTGTAATCACAGTCATCAACTCCACTTTCATACCAAACAATGAGATAAACATCGTCTGTTGCATTTCCAAAACTGGGTACCAATGCAGTTCCTATCCCTGTGACTGGATCAAATCGGAGGTTTTCTGTCGACCACGTTCCTGTTGCTGTATCACGCTTCAATACTGTACCTGCAAAACCAAGTTCAGTTGGTTGGACCATGACATTTAGGGGAGCACCTGTACCATCTTTGAATCTGAATGCATGGACACCCCATCCTTCAATATCCATTGTCCCACTCTGCCACATACTGCCCCAGTTAAGATTCGTGCCAGACAATTGAAGTCTACAGAATTGACTCCCATTACAGGATTCATACATGTCAATATTATCTAACCCATATCCTGATTGGGTGCCGTGGTCGAGAGTTACAGACGCAGTAAAGTTCGCAAAAATATCTGACATAGTATCGCCAATAGGTGTACTTCCAGGTCCCAGAGTCGTTGCCAAACTGAGAATTGAGTTGCCACCAGTTTGTGTATCTGCGACTAACTGGCGTATTGCAGCCCCGCCTCCTAAATTATCTGCAAGGAAGAGCATAAACATGAAGCCGGCCCCATAGTCTCCTATCCGTTGATTCCACCAGCGAACGGATGCGCTAGCATTTTGTGTCCATGCATTTGCGTGTCCAATAACTGCATTCGAAGCCCCAAAGCAAAGGAATGCAGCCATGTCAGCATTGCCCTCATCAACCCATGCATATTCAAACGGGTCTCTCGCATTATGCAGGAGGTGCTCAAATTCGTGGGCGAAAATCGTATTCCTCCACGACAAATCATCAATGTCTACGTAAATTATCTCCCGTGTGGCTGACATGCTCGGCATGAAGTAACCACCGATATTTGCACCGCCATCTATTGCATAAATCACAATCTCTATTTGGCAATTATTGTCGACGTCAGGAGCATTCCCAAAGTAATTAGTGTTGGTTGGATAAATCGTAGTTTCCCATGTCGATCCGATGTTATTCAGTGTTGTCGATGAAACAGATTGCCCGTTTTCAACAAGAATTACCGAATTGGTCGTAACGTGCATTGCAGAAACCTGTATCGTTCCGCCGGTTGTTGGAACTTGTCCGGCTTGCCCAGTAGTCCACGCATTTTCACACGCGCGGCCTGAAGTTCGAGAATTTGAGACCGTATTTTCCGAGAAAGGAAGATACAAATCAGGGTAGTTGTCATCCACCCACTGCTGTTTGAGGAATCGGGTAGCACTGTAGATATTTTCACTTTCATTTCCAGCAAAAAGATATGGCCTCCCATCATCATCTGGGTTGAAGTTTTCGAGTTCATAAACCAATCCTTCTTCAGCGTTTACAGATGAATCAAAATCTGTTTGTTCTGCACCAGCAAGTGGTGACCAAGAAGCAAGAATCATCACGGATACCAGCATCAAACTTCGCAACTGATTGTGGGCGGACATGAAAACACTTCGCAGGAACACTACGTGTTCCGCGTCGTCTTGGTTCGAGCAGGTATTTAACTCTCGATGGAGCATTGTTCATACATGCTCAGGGGCCGCCGGTACTGGCAAGTACTTTTTTTCGCCTCAATTTTGTTGTTTTATCCCTCGGCAAATGCTTCTCAGGGTCACGATTCTTATGTCCGCGCAGAGTCATTGATTGTAGTTGTGCATGACAATTCATCCCATGACTCGGGAGCCTACACGCAGGGATTGGAATTCTACAATGGTCGTTTGTTTGAATCCACTGGTTTGTATGGTTCTTCGACTCTGCGAGAAGTTAATCCGACTAATGGCTCAATACTAAGGAGCACAAGTTTGCCAGATACTGAATTTGGAGAAGGAATTACAGTTATCGGTTCAGAGATACTACAGTTGACATGGAAGGAAGGAATTGCCCACAGATATGATCTTGAAACGTTCGAATTAATTGAAAACCATTCCTATGAAGGCGAAGGATGGGGCCTTGTATTCGATGGGGAGCGACTGATAATGTCGGATGGTTCATCTGAATTGCAATTCCGTAATGCAACAACATTTGAGTTGGAATCAACAGTTAATGTCACTCTAAATGGGGAACCACTACCTCGAATAAACGAGCTTGAAATGTTCCAAGGAGTTCTACTCGCAAACATATACCAAGAAGAGCAAATTGTCGGTATAGATGCACATTCAGGTGTTGTCATCTGGAATATCGATGCAAGTGGATTGAAACCTGACGGTGCAGGTGTTTTGAATGGAATAGCTTTTGATTCGAGTACGAATTCACTTTGGATTACAGGTAAGTTATGGCCCAATATGCACAACATCACATTTACAGAACCGGTTTTTGAGGATGATAATTCTAATGTTTCTCCAAGTCCAGAGGACACCAGTGTAACTAAAATCAGTTCACAATTGTCGTGGATTCCGTTATCAATTATTTTCGCTTTGGTTGTGACACTGCTAGCCATGAAATTGAAGGACAATGGCATCAACCCATCTGGTGGGGGGCGACTAAATGAGTGATGAAGAACTAGTCGTCAAACTCGATGAAGCCGAGGATTTCGGTGTATATGCCGAAGAAGAGGCAATGCTGTGGTCAATTAACACGGCATTTGCTCTGATAGTAGTTGGTTCTCTTTTGGGTCTTTGGTTTGGTGTACTACTATTTGCTGCAGATCCTCAAGATGTATTGGAAAATCCATTATTTCTTGATGACAGCACTGCAACAGTAAATGGGCAAATAATCACTGCTGCAGATGTCGAAAACCAAACAGGTGGCGAACCAGTTGAGGGTTTGCAGATTCTGCTCCTAAACATTGAGGACCAACCTACAAGCCACAATGCATACACAAATCGGGATGGTCGTTTTACAATTGAGAATGTTCCACAGCAATCATTTATTCTCAAAGTCAGTCATGAAGGAAATAAAACACTTCGAATAACTTTCAATCCAGGTGACCAAGCCGACTTATCCTTGACGCTCACTCCTGGTGAGGGTATTATCGAAGAGGATATTCGTCAAGAAACCGATCTTGATAGCCCAGTCCTTCTTGCTTCAATAGTTGCCTCTTTGACAATTGTATCGGCGCTGCTTGGGATCATGGGTGCTTTTGAATCTCGACGTTGTAAGTACTATCGTCGAACACAGTATCTATGTGGTCTTGCACTCTTCAGTAGAGGTGGGGTATTCATTGGTCCAATGCTTATTCTTGCAGGCATGGGTATTCTATCTGCTACAAAGAACAGATTCGAAGACATCGAAGAAAATGAGGACTAGGGTGCTGCCATGTACCTGTTTACTGTTGAGGGTGGCGATGGGTCTGGTAAAGGCCTTGCAACACAAATGATCGCAGAAATCTTGGAGCAAGAATTCACATTTTCAGGAGTGGATGTAACTGCTGAACCTAGGCGTGATGCGGAATTGGGTTTGCTGGCAGTCGAAGCAGTAAGAACTGGTGAGGCTGGACCGGTCCGTGAAGCAGTATATTTCGCAGCAGATCGAATGGATCATTCACACACTTGGATTCGCCCACGTCTTAGTCAAGGACGGGCAGTTGTAAGTGAGCGGAATGTGCATTCGTCTTTGGTCTACCAAGGTGTCGTTGGGGATTTGGGTATCGAAGAAGTCGCTAGGATGAATGCTGCTGCAATGATCCCAGATCTGTGTATTTGGGTCGATTGTGAACCAGATGCGGCATTGCGCAGAATTGAGCAGGACACCCTGCGTGTCACATTGGATAAATCAGAATACTTTGAAACCGACAAATATCAGATTCAGATACGACAAGGCTACCACGACCTTTTGGGGGGTAAGGTTCCAATGCCATCTCCATTTGACCAAGGTAAAGTAGTTGGCCCACTTGTCAATGATGGGACAAAAGGCGATTTGAGGAAAAAGTTGCAGTATGAAATCAGGCGATTCCTCCACGATCGTCCTACGCCACTCAATGTCCACCCTGAAGAGGTCGAGCAGTACATGCTCGCTCAAGCATTGAATTTCCAAAAAGGTCAAACAACTCTAGATGTTTTATCAACTAAACCAGCGCGCAGTAATCTAAATTGGTTAGGTGATTCGAAACCCTGGGAGGTAATTCGAGATGCCTCGAAACTATACCTTGAGGCTATTCAAGCGAGTGATGCTCCTCCGCGCATGGATGCGCCAAACCAACCACTAAGTCACCCCGTGATATCGATAATAGGTACCCTATCACTGTTGCCTGGAGCAGAAATTTCAGAGCTTAGGAAATGTTTGGGCCCTGTTCGAATGGTTACTGAGCGACATACGCATCGGATGATAAAATTCTTTCATGAACAATCGGGATGGGTATGGGTGCATAAACCATTGATTGGCCACGATGCCCGACGTACCGAATTACGCTCTGATTGGCAAGCATTTGGGCGATTGGGACTAGTAATTTGGCCTCTAAAAGAAAATCTGTCTGATTGGAGGAAACGTAACCCATCTAAGTCGTGGAAACATAGTTTCGGGGCCGTTTTATCCAGTTCTCCAGAACACACTCAGGATTGTATCAATCGATTGAAAATACTTGGCCCCGGTAAAGAGGGTGTTCTATTGCCAAGTACACATTCAGAGCTCCTTGCATGGTGGAGAGACGGGGTTTAGATCACTCTTCTTCACTACTTTCTAGGGGGGCGAGTCTCGCCCCTTTTGGCAAGTGAACACGCGTTGGGTCTAATCTGAAATCTATTGGTTTGGATGAAATACTTGCGCACAAATACCATCCGATAATGAATCCAAACGGAATTCCTGTGGCTAATCGTAGAGGATTCACAGATTCATAGGCAGAAATCGCCTGTATACCCCCATCCAAAACAACAGGGAGACAAAACAAAACGCCAATTGTAAACATGGCCATCAATCGACGATCTTTAGTGTATAGTGGTGCAATTATATCGTCGGGAAACAATGTCAAGAATGAGTCTCTCATTGTCCATCGATTTAGACCCTTCCTTGAGAACCACCATCCTCCTAAAGCAAGCCCAAAGAATATGCCAACATCACGAGCACAAACGGGCATCTGATTCCCATTGATGGTCCAAGACCGCTCATGCTTTTGGTGGCAATTTAAATCTCCGAAAGCATAGATGAACGCGAAGTAAGGATTCAATTCTGACCATGCAAAGGTCCCTCCATGCGCGCTTTGGTTGTGACCCATTGCTCCACCATCAGGATGCTCCATATTCCCCCAAGAATTTTCAGTGGCATAATCAAAGCCATTCGCCCTTCCTGATAGTTCAGGTACCGAACCAGTTGGCATGAGAAGTGGTACGAGGAACATCGAGATACAGTAAAATCCCATAATTCCAGTGACCCACTTTCCCACTTTGCGCTCACGGTCTCGATTGTTTAACCCGTTGCGATATGGTGGACGCATATCGAGGGGTGAGAGACGACGAAATATTGGTGTTGCGGGTTGCAAATTTGCCGTCCATTTCATAGCCAAGAGCACCAAGCCCCCGCCATGATTGAACTCAGGCCGAGGGATTTGGTCATTTTATCCTCAGTCATGGGTTTCATGATTGGGACAATGTCATTCTTCATGTACATCTTCGCAAATGGCACAGAGAGCGTGGAAAATCTAAGTCGGGCTTTTGAAATTGCAGTTATTGTTGGCAGTTCAACTGCGTTAGTTTTTTTGAGTTACACCTCAGTCCGTTATGTGGAACGTAATCGTCGATTAGCAGAAAAAAAACTGGATATTGATCCACTTGATCGATTGCAGAACCTGTTTGCATCAGTTGAGGACAAAGCCCGTTCTTTACCGTGGGCGGATGAAAGTCCATGGACTGCGATGACACATGTGCGGAGGGATCGAGGTGTACTCACAGTTGATTTGCACGATTTAGATTTGCCACTTGCAAAATTAGTTATTGAACAAGTAATAGTTTCAAGGGAATGGTTAGGCCGCGTACGAATAATTACGGGAAGAGGCTTACATTCGAAAACAATCCCCAAACTGCGTCCCATGGTTACACAAAGATTGCGGGCAGTGGTCAATGAACTGAATTGGGAATTACTCATGAAGAAAGGTTCGGTTACTCTACGGCCTATCGGAGAAGCTCCTACATTCAAAAAGTGGTTGCTTAGATTAATTTTCCTTGGAAGCCCAATAACTCTGGTCTTTGCCTTTGCCTTCAGAGATTTGGCGGGGGAAGGAGCTTATGATCAAGGGTTGAAAGTTGGAATTATCCTAGGTCTCGTGCTAAGTGGTATGCTGGCATCATATAGAGAAAGACAATGATTATTCCCAGATGGGGGCGCCTTCACAACATGCTTCAACAACATGCCCACATCGAGGGCATTCCATATGTTGCCGACGTGGAACAGCTGCCCCTTTGAACCCACAATGGCAGATGATGTGGTGGCAATAATCGGTCATTATTTTCCGCACAACAAGGCAGTACAAAGAGATGCTCGTGCCGGAATTCGAATCCGGGTCAGCGGGATGAAAACCCACCATGATGGGCCTGGCTACACCACACGAGCGCAAACTCTGGGCAGAGCATATAGTTGATGAGAGGTTCGGTCATTCTTCCTCATCCAGAAGGTTATCCCACCACTTCTTGGCAGGCAATAGTATGAGTATTGATGTAACTGTCAGAGCTATCCAAATCCATGGCTCACGCAATTGTTCGAGTAACTCTTCGCCCCAGATACCGATGGCTAATGCTTGGGCCCCAAAACGAAGGCCTCTACCCCACAGTCCGGCAATTATGAATTCTCTTGGATTCATTTCTCCCATGCCCGCAATCCAAGCAAGGGCTTTGTATGGGATAGGGGAAATTGCTGCAATGAATATTCCCGTGCTGCCATACCTAGATACCAATTTATCCAATCGTGTAATGTGTCTTTGGTCAATGATTTTCTCCACAACTGGCCTTCCGAATAGCTTTCCTAGCCACCACCCTAACATTGCTCCCCCTACACTGGATAGCGTGACAACAGCCCATATTGCAAAAATCAGAGGTAAATTTCCATCTGCAGTGATGTACATTGGTAATGTCAACACTTCAGGTGGCACTGGTTGAATTACTGCCTCAGTAAATGAGAGTATAGCCAATCCGGGTAGGCCAAGGTCTGAAGTCCACTGAACAAACGAATCAATCGCTGACCATACTCCTGAGGGTAGCACTCCCATGTTTGCCAAGGAACTACACCAACCAATGACTCTTTTC
>MDTG01272522.1_pt1 | contig 16615 bp, 12 predicted proteins | sample 811421 | NCBI WGS metagenome assembly MDTG01 (sample SAMN05326645, study PRJNA326480) | marine metagenome | isolation source: seawater | place: Pacific Ocean: South East | collected 2011
ATTTTTATGGGTATTAGATTACTGGCCGGATATTCTTGATGAATTAAAAATTATTAAAAATAGAATTATTTATAAAATAATCAATCAATTAGTAAAAAAAATTTATAAAGATTCAGATTTTATATTTGCTCAATCTCAGTCTTTTAAAGAATTTATTAATGAAAAAATTGATCAAAATTATAAAGTTAGTTATTTACCTGCTTGGCCAGAAATATTGAAAAAAAGAGGACAAATTAAATTAGATAAAAAAAAAATTAAAGATAAATTAAAAATAGTTTTTACAGGTAATGTTGGAGAGGCTCAAAATTTTAATAATATTTTAAAGATAATGATATATTTTAAAAATTATGAAAATATTTTATGGGTGATTGTAGGTTCAGGCAGAAAGCTAAATGAAATTATTAAATCGATAAAATACCACAAAGTAACAAATGTCATTTTTGAAGGAAATCAACCATCTTATAAAATTAAGCATTATCATGATTTAGCAGATGTATTATTAATTTCTTTAAGTAAAGGAAAGTATTTATCTGGCACTATACCAGGTAAACTACAAACATATCTTGATACAAATAAAATAATACTAGGAATGATTTCAGGTGAAGCTTCAAGAATTATTAAAGAGAGTAAGTCAGGATTTGTAATCAAACCAAATGATACTAATGGAATGAAGTCTAAAATTAAATTTATTTTAAAAAATAAAAAAAAATTAATACATCAAAGAAAAAAGGTTAATACTAAAAAATATTTATCTAATAATTTTGGTAGGCAAAAAGTATTAAATAATTTGTATAATTTTTTACAAAAAAATGCATTTACATTTAGTAAAATTAAATTAATCCAAAATTTGAAAAAAATTCCCTTTGATAAAAATTTTGTTTTATCAGGTTTAAATTTAGCTTTCTTAGGATTTTATTCTATGAAAAAAGTTAGTTTATATGAATCTCTTTACCATTGGCCAGACGGGATATACGCAAAAAAAATTACTAATAATAATGTGATTAAAATACCTGGAAGAACTTTAATTCAAAAAATAAAAATACCAAAACAAATAAATAAAATTTATATTATTGGTAATTTAAATAAAAATTCAAAAAAATATTTGTATAACTTGTATCAAAGAAAAATTATTCATTTAAATGTCCCCTTTGGATCATCTGCAAAAATCTATAAATTCGTTGATAATATTAAATTTAAGAAGCATGACATAATATTTTTAACTATCCCAACACCTAAACAAGAGCAAGTTGCAGAAATGATAGCAAATGAAAATAAATATTATAAAATTTTATGTATAGGTGGTGCAGTAAATATGGCATCTGGTGAAGAAAAACCAGTACCAGATTTTATGGATAAAGCTGGTATAGAATTTTTATGGAGACTCAGAACTGATCCCTTAAGAAGGTTTTGGAGATTATTAAATTCTTTTTATTCTTACAGTATTGGAAATATAAATAAATCAATCTCTTCGACACAGATAAAATTGATTAAGTGAAAAATAAAACTTTAATTTGGTCATCTGACTTTTCATCAAATACAGGTGAGGGACAATTAGCTAAAACTTTTATTAAATATATGTTTAAATATAACAAAAAAATTAATAAAAATAAAAAAAATTTTATAATTAAAAAAAGTTTAATAAATAAAAATAAATTTATTCATAAATATATAGAACCTACAATATTTGCATTTAAATCAATTTTTTTACAAAAAAAATTTAAAAATATTATTTTTTGTAATTATTTACCTTTATGGAATTTTTTAATTTTTTTATTTTTGCCTTCAAGAACAATACTTGGACCAATAACAGGAGGCATCTACATAGGTAAAGTAAGAAATTTTAAATTATTTATAAGGAAATATATTTTTCCTTTTTTTTACAGACTAAGCTTAAGGATTATTTTTTTAAAGTTTAATAAAGTTATTTTTTCAACGAATATTTTAGAACAAATGATAAGTAAAAAAAATACTCAAAAATGTTTATTTAATTTCGTTTTGGTAAATCTTAGTCTTCCTAAAAAACAAAAAATTAAAAAAAAATATTTTTTAATATTTTATAATAGAAACCATGAAACAAAAAAAAATAATTCATATCTAAGGGTAATTAATGAGATATCTTTTAAAGAAAAAGTTTTAGTTTTAGGAAATCAAATAGATATTGAAAATAAGAATATAATACATAAAAATTTCATACCTAAAAAAAAATTAATTCCATATTTAAAATCATGCATTTTTACTTTTGCTAGTCCTGAAAATCTATATAGTTTTTTTTCGATTGATGCATATAATTCTGGATGCTTGATTATACATCAAAAAAACTCTTTTAAAAAATTAACACAAAAAAGTAAAAATTTTGTCTCCCTAGACTTATTAAGAAAAATTAATATAAAATCTCTTAAAAAACACAATTTTGATTACAAAGATGAAAATTTTTATTCGAAAATTTTAAAAAAAAGAAAAAAAATTATTAATTTTATTTCAAATTATTGAAACTAGATTTTTTTAGATTTTTTGTAAAAAAAAGAAAATAATAAGTCGACACCATTATAATAAAATCAATACCAAAAACAAAAAAGCCATTTTCAAATCCTATCCTTGAGAGCATAACCGCTAAATAAATAAAACAAATTACTTTGAAATAATCATTCTTTTTAAAAATATTAAATTTAAAATAGTACATATAAATCAAAGATAAAATTTTATAAAAAATAAAAATAAAAAATAATAATCCAACTATTCCAGCTGTCATTATGCAATAAACCAAACCGTTGGAACTATTATTTCCCCATGCAGCCTCTAAATCGTTTTTTGCATATTTTGCTAACAAATATCTATCTGCTTGAGGTCCAAATCCAAATATATATTTTTGAGTAACAATTATATTAATAGACTTTCTCCATATTTCTGTCCTTCCAGAGGTGTAGGTTTGAATATCTTCTTTTTTTAATTTTTTTAGTCTACTGTCATATTTCTCATCATCTAATTTTAAGCTGTTATTATCTTTATTAATTATTTCTCCATCTTCACTAATTATACTTTCACTAATTATACTTTCACTAATTATACTTTTATTAATTATAAATGGTCTATAGATATTTTCGTATACCAATATAGGAATTAGAATATAAACTATTATAAAAGAAATTTTTTTAATAATCTCTTTTTTCAAAAATATAATATAAACGATTAACATTAACATTATTATCAATAAGCCACCTCGTGTCTGCGATGCATAAATAGATAATGATGTAAAAAAACACATAATACTTGAAAAATAATAAAATAAGTCAAATTTTTTTTTAAAATTTATAACTACAAATGAAAAAATAAAAATTAATCCTGCTATTCTCGATAACCCAGTTATTCTTGGATTTGCTTGTTCTAAAAACATTTCACCAGGCCTTAAAGCATCTGTAAAGTAAAAATATGAGTCTCTAATATCAACAAATGTTACTTCATAAAAAATTTTCAAGAAAAAATAAATCCAAATTATGCAAAATAATAACAAAACACCTAAAATAAAAATTTTAAGTATTTTACTTTTATTTCTAATTATAGATATAAGTAGAAACGTTGTTACACAGGATATTAGTAAATGTATGCTATCAATTATTTGAGGAGAATTAATTTCGATTATATTTTTATCCCTTGGATAAATAGAAAGAACAATAAGCTGGAAAAGAGAATAAATGATAAATGCTATGGTAAAAGTATCCAGTTTTCTTTTATCATACACAATTTTAAATATTGCATATACAAATATTATGAAGGGCATTATGTATCTGACAGAATTTATTAATCCAATAAAAGTTTTACTTGGATCATTTAGATTTAATTTAAAATTCTGAATGTGATAATATCCAGAATTTACCGACATTATCATAAAGAATAAGAAAATTAATATTAAGTAATCATGTAGTTGTGAAAAGTTCTTTGAAGTAGGTTTTACATTTACTTCCATAATTAATACATTGTATTATATCTTTGTTAATTTTAAAAAAAAAATATCTATATGATTAAAAATATAAATTCTAAAAATATTAATTTTTTTATTATTTCAATTTTATTTGTACCTGGATTTTTTATTTTTAGTAGATTTTTACTTGATCTGTATATATCTACTTTAGCCATAATATGCTTAATATTTATTTATCAAAAAAAAATAAAAATAATCGATAACAAAATTGTAATATTATTTTTCATATTTTATGTTTACTTAATATTCAACTCTCTCTTCTCATTTAGCTTGGAAATTTCTCTTTATAAAACTTTACCTTATATAAGATTAATAATGTTTTCAATTTTTTTTGCTTATATTATCTCAAAATATAGATCAAATATTATTATTCCACTAATTTACTCTTTTATTTTTTTCCATACAATCCTATTCATTGGATCAATTTATGAGTTATTTTTAGGAAAAAATGTATTTAATTTTCTTACAGTAAATGGAAGAATAAGTAGTTTTTTTGGAGATGAATTAATCCTTGGTTCTTATACATCAAAAGTAATACCAATTATTTTTACTCTAATATTTTTAGTAAGGGAAAAAATACCAAAAAAAATAGATCTTTACTTAATATCAATTTCAACAGTAATGATAATTTTAAGTGCAGAGAGAACAGCCTTATTTCAGTTCGTTCTATTTATCACTTTATTTATTTTGGTAAGTTATAGTAGAATTGAAAAGCTAAAGATTTATTTTATATGTTTAAGTGTGACTTGTATCATATTTTTAATAAATCCTAACAGTTACTCAAGATTAATAAAACACACTTATAATCAAATAATATTATCACAAAATATATTTGCACCTAGTTTTAGACACTCTTTGCATTATGAAACAGCAGTAAAAATGTTTTTAGATAAAAAATTTTTAGGACAAGGGTTCAAATCTTTTCGTTATCTTTGTGATAATGAAAAATTTGTACCCATGAGTACAATATTAGAACATTCAGGTAACCATGTTTTGTCTCCAGAAAATGGAATTTTTACTATTGAGCCTCCTAGTAGAATAGGCAAAAAGGATATCTTAAATCTTTATTATTTGGATGGTGATAATTTAAAAAAAAGTGAAATATTGCAAAAAAAAACTTATGTATTTAGCATTTTAGATAATAATTCTTATGTGAAAAAAGGAGATCTTTTGTTTGTAAACAGTTATTATAAAGATGGTTGTAACACTCACCCTCACAATTTTTATTTGCAAGTACTTTCAGAAATTGGATTTTTAGGCTTTATATTCATTATCATATTTTATTTCTATATTTGCTTTAAATTTAGTTATAAAATTATTAAATCTTTTAAAAAAACAAAATTAAAAAGTTTTGAGATTTCTTACTTGATTTTATTTTTGGGTTTAATAACATTTTTAGTACCCTTTTTCCCAGGAGGAAATTTTTTTAATAATTGGATCTCTATATTTTTATACTTATATATAGGCTTACTTTTTTATTTTTCATCAGAAAAAAGAATATGAAATTCTATTATTTAGTAATTGTGATAATGAATTTATTTATTTTATATAGCTTTAATTTTGTTTCAAAAAAAATAAATCTTTTTGATAAACCAGACAGTAATCGTAAAATACATTTAACCCCAATTGCAAATATTGGGGGTTTGATCATTTTTATTAATTTTATTTTTTTTTCATTATTTTCAAATATACAGTATGAAATTTTAACTACATTTAGTAATCAAATATTAATTTTTTGCTTTATGTTTTTATGTGTTGGAGTATTTGACGATAAGAAAAATCTTAATGCTAATTTAAAGTTAATTATTTTTTTAACTCTTACAATAATTTTATTAATTTTTAATGATAATTTCTTTATAACTAATTTAAAGTTTTCATTTTACGAGAAAGAATTATCCTTACACTCTTATTATTTTATTTTTTCAGTGATCTGTTTTCTTGCGTTTATTAATGCTGTTAATATGTTTGATGGTATAAATTTACAATGCGGTTTATATTTCTTGTTCTTAAGTAGTATTTTTTTATCTAAAGGTTTTTACACAGATTTATATTTTACTTTAATTATTGGATTAATATTTTTTATTTACCTAAACAAAAAAAATATATGTTTTTTAGGAAATAATGGAACATACTTTATATCTTTCTTATTTTCGTGTTCTTTTATTTATTCTTATAATAATTCTAATTCTTTTTTTGTAGATGAAATATTTTTGATTATGATTATTCCAGGGCTTGAAATGATTAGATTAACTATATCAAGAATTGTGAATAAGAAACATCCATTTAAAGCAGATAAAAATCATTTACATCACTATTTATTAAATAAATACAATTTAAATAAAGCTGTCATGATAAGCTTTATTATGTTTACGTCTCCATACTTATTTTATTTAATTATACCTGATTATTCTTTACTGATAATTTCAGTTTCAACATTAAACTATTTTTATATAATAATTAAACTAAAAAAATTAGTTAATTTTAAAGTATAATGACCCTGGATCATTGCTCTCCAAAAGATAAGGACATTTATTTTTTAAATTATTAAATTTTTTATTTTTAAGGTAATTAAGAAGTAAAAATATTTCATATCTATTTTTATTCATCATAAAACTTTCAACTAAATATTGTTCATTCCAGAATTTATTTTCATTAACCAACCAATCCCTTGAATAATTTTTTGGAGTTCTCACATCATGTATGTGTACAATCACTCCACTTTTTAAAACAGGTAGTATTTCCATGTAAATTTTTAAAACATCTCCATCAGGTCTTATTATATGTGAGCTATCAATAAATAATAAGTCATTACAATTTAAATTTTTAAATAAATTTAAATCTATGTTTTCAACATTATCTTCAATTAGTGTTAAATCATATTTTTGAAGCCATTTATTTTCATAGGGCTCGATACAAATTAATTCAGTTTTTTTTGAATCTTTTTTCAAATTTACATCAGCAGCCTCAAGTGCAATTAATGTAGAAAATCCAGATCCTATTTCAATGATCTTTTGTGGTTTAAAATGTCTTATTATTTGATAATAAATTTCTGCATCACCTGCTTCAAAAAAATTATTTTTCAATCTAAAATTATAATTTGGAGTGCCATAATTAAAATTTAAGTTTATCAATTCATCAGTATAGTTTAAATTTCTTAAGTTTTTTAGCTGATTTTCTAATTTAAAATCTATGCCTGGAAGAAATCTATCTTTTGAAAAGGAGTTTTTATTTTTATCATAATTGAATTGAGGTTCATAATAATGATCTAACAAAGGGAATACACCAATTTTATTTAACAAAAATTTTGAATAAGGCAATTTGTGTGATCCAAATTTTCTAAATAATAACATTATAAATCCACTTGGGATAAGAAGTAAAAAAAAAAATAAATCTATAATTATTTTAAATTTATTCAGTAATTTTTTTAAAATTTTGAACATTATTACAAATTTTATATTAATATTTATTTTAAATAATAAGATTAAGATATATTCTTTTGTTTAAATTAAAAATAAAAATATTAAAAAAATAAATTGGTAATGAAAATTATAGAAAAATTTTTAACTCAAAAATCATTTATTTCTCAAGTCTTATTAAAGTTTTTAAAAAAATGGAAATATTTTAAGATTTCTACAGAAGTAAAACTAAATTTAAATACAAAACCACCATATGCTTATTGCATGTACCACTCGGCTTTATTAGCTAAAAAATTAAATATTAAAAAAATAAGTGTTTTAGAATTTGGTGTAGCTGGAGGGAATGGTATTGTTCAAATTGAAAAAATAGCAGAAAAAATTATTAATGAACTCGGTATACAAATTGAGATATATGGTTTTACTTTAAAAGATGGTTTGCAAAATCCAGTTGATTTTAGGGATTTGCCATATTGGTGGAATTTTGGTTTATACCCAACATTAACTGATGATCTCGATACTAAAATTAAAAAAACTACAAAAATAATTTATGGAGATGTGAAAGATACAACTAAAACATTTTTTAAACAATATAATCCAGCGCCTATTGGTGTTATATTTAATGACCTAGATTATTTCTCATCAACTCTTAATTCTTTTGAAATTTTTAACAATGAGGATCATTTTTACTTACCAAGAATTTTTTGCTATTTTGATGACATTGTAGGAACGGAAAAGGAAATGTTCAATGAATTTACCGGTGAATTAATGGCAATAAATAAATTTAACGAAAATAATGATCAAAAAAAAATTTGTCTGAATAGAAATCTAATACCAAATTCTAGAGAGAATTGGAGATATCAAATTTATTATTATCACAATTTTAACCATAAAAATTATAATGATTATATTGGTGATGGCGCCCAAAAGGAAATTGAGGATGAATTGAAGCTAAAAGATTAAATTATTAAACAATTATAGATTTATAAATTTGACTCATAAAATATTTAGGATTTGCAATCCTTGAAAGTTTTTTTGAATTTATTTTAAATTTTTTTCTATTTTTAGGAATACATAATTTATTGATTTTTTTAATAATCTCTAAAGTATTATTTACGTCTACAGAGTAACCTAACTTATATTTTTTATTATTATTTCCGATTATTCCATGATTAGATGAAATTACAGGCTTATTTTTAACAGCTGCTTGAAAGAAAACACCACTTAAAAAGGGAAAATTTTTGTTATAACCAATCCAGATAATATCAGATGCATCAAAGAGCATCGATTCTTCAATATCATCTTGAAATTTATTAAATATAAATAATTTCTTTTGAGATATTAACATTTTGCATTTCTCATTATTCTTGGTAAAATTTGTTGTTTCCTTATCAAACTTACCTGCAAAAATAAATTTTATAGATTTATTTAATAATGGATTATTAAGCACTTCAAATATTGTTCTAATCCCTTTACTTTCTTTTATCGCACCATAAACTAAGACATAAGTTCCTTTCATTGGTAGTTTTAATTTCTTTAAAGAATATTTTTTTGTAAAATTGTGTTTAAATTCTCTAGGCTCAATCAAAAAACTGAGTTTATTAAAATTTTTTATATTTTTTAACTTTAAATATTCAATAAAAAATGCGTCGTTACAAAAAATTTTTTTTAAATTCCTATTATTTAAAAGTTTTTTAAATAAAAATTTACTTAGACTGGAAAATCTACCTGCTGATCCCAATCTAGATTCTTGCATATAAAACTTTGGATTAACTAAGATACCAGAAAATTTTATATTTTTAAATGGTGAACCAAATAAAGAAATAATTTTGTCAAAATGATCAAAGGAATTTAAAAAAACATGATCTATTTCATTTTCATTTGAAATTTTCTCAAAAGAAATTTTAATCTCATTATATAATTTATATTGGTACTTAAATAAATCTAAGGAGCTGTATGATTTTGGTTTAATTCTTTTAATAGTGTATATCTTAATATTTGGACACTCTTTTTTAATAATTTTGAAAGATACATGATGTGTGGATTTTTTTGATGTTAAAAAAAAAACTTTATGTTTATTTTTATTTAAGACTCTTAGTATAAATCTTACATATAATATCATATAATGACCTTCAAACTCAGGCTCGACTAAAAGGAATTTCATATTTTGTTACTTTTGAATATAGTATTTAAAAACTTTTTCTATACCCAATTCTATTGTATGTTTGGGTTTCCAAAATTTAAAAAAATATCTGTCAGATTTATTTTTTTTATTTCGCTGAACATTGTCTTTTTGTCTTGAGGGTAAAAATTTTACTTTTCTATTTTGATTCTTAAGAAAAAGGTTCGAAATTATTTTGGCTATATCTCTGATTGATGTATTTTTTCCACTGTTTAAATCTATTATTTTTCTTTTTTTAAAAAATCTGTACTTTTTCATAATAAGCTCCAGAGCAGAGCAGCAGTCTTCTGTATATAAAAAATCCCTTACTTCTTTACCATTCGTTCTCATTTTTACATCTTTTGATTTTAGACCCTTAGTTATAAAGTCTGAGATTACATGAAATTTTTCTTTATCCTCTTCAACGCCATATATGTTCCAAAATCTCACATTTAAACCACCTAAACTCTCAGTCAAATATTCACCTATTTTTTTTAAAATACCATAAGTTGAATGACTCATATTTGACATTTGGCTTGTTGCAAAAATAAATTTTTTTTTGTTTTTTTTTAATAAATGAAATACATTTTTCATAATTCTGATGTTATTCATCAAGAATTGATAACTATATTGATAGTTATTTAAATATTTAGATCCACCTACGTCAAAAGCTAAAAAAAATATGAAATCTGAATTTATTATTAATTTTGTGATTAATAAATTTTTATCGTCTCTTAAATCTTCTTTATTTGAGTTTACTATATCAATACCTTTTACAAGATATCTCTCATCTAAATAACTTTTTAAATGAGCCCCTATTTGTCCTCTTGAACCAAGTATCAATATTTTTTTTTTTTTTACCACAACCACACTATTGGTATATTACTTATTTGTGAAATTACATAAAAATTTACTTCCTAATATTTAAAATAAATAATTAACTTAAAAAATGAATTTTTTAAATATTTTGAATAACTTTTAAAAATCTGTATGTAAATATATTTAATTAATATTTTATGAATTTAGATATAGTTATTAGTAATTATATAATTTACAAATTTATATGAAAAAAATTGTAATAATAGGTGCTTTGGGTTACCTCGGAACCGAAATATCAAAAATTTACTCTGGTGAAAGCTGGAGAAATAAAATAATTGCAATTGACAACAGGTTTATTGCAGAAAGAGTAAAACAGTTAAAAGATTGGAATATAGAGTTTTTTCAAGGGGAAATTTTAGATAGAAAATTTTTAAAAGGTCATTTACATGATGCAGATATAGTTCATCATTTAGCTGGTGTCACTGATGTTGCATACACAAAAGTAGAAGCTAATTCAACATTAGATAAAAAAATTAAATCAATATCCATCGAGGGTACAAAAAATGTTTTAGATGTAATACCAAATAAATGTAAAATAATTTTTCCATCAACTCATGTAGTCTTTGAGGGTTTAAAAAAAATAAAAAAAAATATAATTGAAACCGAAAAAACTAAACCAGTATTAATGTATGCCAAAGGAAAGAGTATAAATGAAAGAGATATATCAAGATCTAACAAAAAATTTATAATTTTGAGACTAGGATCTGTATATGGGTATTCAACAGATACTATGAGAATTAATATTATGCCAAATTTATTTTCTAAAATTTCGTCTCAAAACGGAACTATTAAACTGTTCGCTGGTGGCAAACAGCTAAAGAGCTTAATTAATATTAAAGATGTTGCCAGATGTTTTAAGTTTATGGAAGAAAACAAAAAAATAGAAAAAGAAATATTTCATTTAGTAAATGAGCAAACATCTGTAAAGGGAGTTGCTGAATTATGTAAAAAAATTAATCCTAAAATTAAATTAATTAAAACAAACGATGAAGTTCCTAATTTTGGATATACTCTGTCAAATAGAAAATTATTAAATACCGGATTTAAGTTTCTTTATTCTTTAGAAGAGTCAATGAAAGAAATGATACACAATTGGTCTTATCAAGAAAACAAAAATAATTTGGAGGAAATTTTCAAAGGAAAAAATGAATTCATAGATAAACGAGGGAAAATTAGTAATTATGAATTACCAGAAGCGATAAATTTAATTGGTTATATTGAATCAAAAAAAAATACTGTTCGAGCTAATCATTTTCATCCGATACAGGAACAAAAATGTTTATTAATAAAAGGTCAATTTATTAGTGTTTACAGAAATTTATTAAATAAAAACTCTAATATAATAACTCATGTTGTTAACGAAGGAGATCTAATAGTTACAAAGCCGAACGTAGCACATGCAATGGTTTTTACTAAAAATTCAATATTTTTAAATCTAGTTAGAGGTGAGAGAGAACATCAAAATTATGGAATTACTCATACTTTGCCTAGTGTAATAGTTGATGAGAAAATTAAAAATAATTTAATTAACTATTACAAACTAAAGTGTAGGTGTTGTGGTGCAAGCAATTTAAAAAGATTTATTTCTTTGGGCTTTCAACCTTTAGCAAATAATCTTTCAAAAAAAATAAATGAAAATGTTGAAAAATATCCACTTGAGGTAAATTTTTGTAATGATTGTTATAATGCTCAATTATCTATTGCAATTGATAGTAAAAAAATGTTTGCAAATTACAATTATTTATCGTCTACCTCAAAGTCTTTCAGGTTACACTTTGAAAATGCTGCAAAAAAATATATCAAGAAATTTAGACTAAATAAAAATTCATATATAATTGATGTTGGAGCAAATGATGGAATAGGATTAATGCCTTTTAAGATAAGGGGTATTAATAATTTGCTAGCTATAGAGCCAGCAAAAAATTTATGTAAAATCCTAAAAAATAAAAAGATAAATTACATAAATGATTTTTTAAATTATAAAACGACAAATAAAATTAAAAACAATGCTGATTTAATTTTAGCCTCAAATGTATTTGCTCACTGTGATGATTTAAAAATGCTTGCAAATTGCATGATAAAATTATTATCCAAAAAAGGAGTATTGATTATTGAGGTACAACATCTTTATAGAACCTTGAAAGATCTTACTTTCGATAACATTTATCATGAACATTTTAACTATTGGTCGCTATTAAGTTTAGATTCATTCTTTAAGAAATTAGGAGCAAGAATTTTCGATGTTGAAGAAATTAATACTCATGGGGGCTCAATAAGAGTATTTATTTCCAAAAATCCAAAAAATAAAATCAAAAAAAGTGTAACAGATTTAATTAAAAAAGAAAATAAATTTGGATTAAAAAAATTTCAAACTTACAAAAATTTTGGAAATAAAGTTTATGAAATAAAAAAGAAAGTAAAAAAAAATATTTTAAAAATAAAAGAAAAAAATAATATTATTGTAGGATATGGAGCTCCTGCAAAAGCTTCAACTTTAATAAATTTTTTTGGTATTTCTGATGATATTGATTATGTTATAGATGATAATACTCTAAAAAATAAAAAATTTATTCCAGGTACAAACCTTCAAATTTTAAATAAGCCCAAGTTAAGCAATATTAAACTAATTGTCATTTTTGCTTGGAATTATTTTGATGAGATTAAAAAAAAAATTTCAAGTATATCAAGTAAAATAATTAGTATAAAAGACTTAGAAAAATTGTAAAAATAATTCATGAGTCAAATCAAAGTATTTGTAATTTCACTTAAGGGTAGTGATAGGATTAATCTTATAAGGAGGCGCTTAAAAAATTTAAAAATAAAATATGAAATTTTTTATGGAATAAATGGGAAAGATATAAAAAATCATTCTAAACTACTTAAATATTATGACTCTATAAAAACTGAAAAATATATTGGTAGAAAACTTTCCTTCCCTGAAATAGCAGCATCACTAAGTCATCTGAATATTTATAAATTAATTATAAAAAAAGGTATTAGTTCTGCAATTATCGTAGAGGATGATGCCTACCCATCAAATATTTTAGCTAAATGGATTAAAAAAAAAATTAGAATTGATAATTATACAATATTGAGTTTTTATTGCTATCCATCAGGCTTTCTAAATTCTATTGGTAAAAAAACACCAATGCCTGGAGTGAATATTCATAATTCAATAACACATATTAATAATAGCTCATGTTATCAAATTAACTTAAAAACTTGTAAAAAAATTATCAGATTAACTAAGGGTAAAGTTTGTGGTGTTGGAGATTGGCCCTTCAATTTTAAAAAAGACAAAATATTTTTGTCTACAACAATACCATATTTAAATATTATAGATGATCATTTTGTGTCAAATACTGCTATAGAAAGAGAAAAGACTTTAAAAGTAAATAATTATAGTAATTTTTTGAGAAAATTTTTTTTCTCAAATTTAATAAAAAATCTATTTAATTTGTTGATGATAACTTATTTGTTTAAAAGCAAAATGAACTTTAGTTTTTATAGGGAACAATTTTTTGAAAAGAGTTATATTTATTTTAAAAGTTTTTTTAATAACAAATATATAAGTACATATAAAGTATTTAAAAACACAAATTACTATCCATCAGATTTGAAGATGCATAGATTTTTTAAAAAATAAACTTAAATATTATAAATATAATATAAAAAAATATAAATAAATTTTTAGTTAAAAATGTTCATTAAAAAATGTTTAATTGTAATACCAACTAGAAACAGAAGCTATCTAATAAGAAAAACTATTAATAATTTAATTAAGTTAAATTTTAATCCAAAAAAAATAGTAGTAATTGACAGTTCAGATGCAAAAAATTCTAAAAAAAATAATATTTTTTTTAATAAAAAAAAAATTAACTTTATAAATTCAAAACCATCAATATCACATCAAAGAAATTTAGGAATAAATTTCGCTAAAAAATTTTATGAATTAAATTATCTCATGTTTTTAGATGATGATATTCATCTGAACAAAAAATCTATAATAAACATGAATTTAGGAATTAAAAAGAATAAAGATATTTCAGTTTATGGTTTTAACCAAATAAGTAAAAAAAATTACACTCTATTTGATAAAATAAAACAAATATCTTTAGTTGAAAAACTTGGTTTGTATCATGGGAAAAAAGGAAAGGTTCTAAAAAGTGGATTTCAGACCATAATAAATAATATTGAATATGATATGAAATCTGAGTGGATTTCGTTTGCAGCTACAGTCTGTAAGTATAAACATATCAAAAATTTTAAATTTGATGAAACATTTGGTGAATATAGTTATTTAGAGGATTTAGATTTTTCTTTAAGTTTAAAAAAGAAATTAATGATTATTTCTGATGCTACATATTTACACTATAAAGATATAGAGAGAACATCATTTAAATTTGGTTTCATTGAAGTAGTTAATAGGCATAAAATAGTTTCTAAACATGATCTAAGTAAAATATCTTTTTATAAAATGATTTTAATTAAAATATTTTTAAACTTTATTTCAATTTTTTTCAGGAATATTCATCTCTCTCAAAGATTTGTTGGAAATCTAGTTGGTATAATTTATACAATTTTTTTATCTAATTAAATTTGAAAATTTTATAAATTTTTTTAATACTTTTATAAGCCTTTGATTAATTTTTTTTCAAATATTTTAGATTAAAATTTTATTGAATTAAATTTAAATTGTGCTAATAAGTCTTATGTCTAAATATTTAGTATGTGGAGCCGGTGGTTTTATTGGTGGATATCTTGTAAAATCATTAATTGATGAAGGTCATGAAGTTGTCTGCGCAGATATAAAACCTTTTGAGTTTTGGTTCCAAATTTTTGACAATTGTAAAAATTATTCCCTAGATTTAAAAGAAATAGAAAATTGTGAAAAAGTCTGCACAGGTGTTGATTATGTTTATAACATGGCATGTAATATGGGTGGAATGGGTTTTATTGAAAATAATAAAGCCGAATGTATGCTTTCTGTACTAATAAATACAAATATTTTAAGGGCTTGTAAAAAAAATAATGTAAAAAAATATTTTTTTTCATCAAGTGCATGTGTTTATAATGGACAAAAACAAAACGTAACTTTTATACCAGGTTTAAAAGAAGATGATGCATATCCTGCTGAGCCTGAAGATGGATACGGTTGGGAAAAACTTTTTAGTGAAAGAATGTGCAGACATTTTACAGAAGATTTTAAATTAGAAACAAGTTGTATAAGGTACCACAATGTCTATGGTCCTTTGGGTACATATGATGGTGGAAGAGAAAAGGCTCCCGCAGCTATATGTAGAAAAATTGCAAATGCAAAAATTAGAGATGAAAAATTAATTGAAGTTTGGGGAGACGGCGAACAAACTAGAAGTTTTATGTTCATTGATGATTGTATTTATGGAACTAAAAAAATTTTTAACTCAAATTTGAGGGAAGTCTATAATCTTGGAAGTAGTGAACAAGTATCAATAAATCAAATGATTGATATGGTAGAAAAAATAGCTGATTACAAGGTAGAAAGACAATATTTATTAGATAAACCAAAAGGAGTTAGAGGTAGGTCAAGTGATAATACAAAAATTCTTTCTGATCTAAATTGGGAACCAAGTATTAAATTATATGAAGGTCTTGAAAAAACATATTCTTGGATCTATCAAAGTATAAAAAACCCTTCAAATATACAAAAATTTACATCTTCTTATTAAATAAATTATAGAAACTCTTTTCTTTACAATTTTAATTTTAAAATGTAGAAGGTCTTGCCTGGTAATTATTGCGAGAGTGTTACACCCGATCCCATTCCGAACTCGGAAGTTAAGCCTTTCAGCGCCGATGGTACTTTGTCTTAAGACATGGAAGAGTAGGACATTGCCAGGCATATATCTTAGATGAAAAATATCATTGTAGTAACGGGTGGAGCTGGATTTGTTGGTTCAAATCTTATTGAGCTTTTACTAAATAAGACAAAATACAAGATAATTAGTCTTGATAACTATTCATCAGGTAGAAGACAAAATCACATTAAAAATAATAGAGTTAAGTATATACATGGTGATACTTCAAATATAAAAAAAATTTTAGATAAACAAAAAAATAAAATCAAAGCTGTTTTTCATTTTGGTGAATTTGCAAGAATATTTCAAAGTTTTAAAAGGTTCGATGAGTGTTATCATTCAAATTCAA
>MDTG01009412.1_pt1 | contig 16614 bp, 16 predicted proteins | sample 811421 | NCBI WGS metagenome assembly MDTG01 (sample SAMN05326645, study PRJNA326480) | marine metagenome | isolation source: seawater | place: Pacific Ocean: South East | collected 2011
AGAAGATGATTTTAATAGAATATAAATGAAAGAAAAAATAATAATTGTATCAGGCTATTTTAATCCTTTACATAAAGGACATATCGAATATTTTCATATGGCTAAATGTCATGGAGATCTACTTTTTGTGATTGTAAATAACGATAATCAGAGAGAGTTAAAAGGAACAAAAGAGTTTATGGGTCAGGAAGAAAGACTAATACTTGTTAAAGAACTCAGAATAGTAGATGAAGCCTTTCTATCTATTGATGAAGATAGGAGTGTAAGTCTTACATTACAAAAAATACATAATCATTTTTCTAAAAAATATCAAATAGCTTTTGCAAATGGAGGTGACCAAACTAATAATAGTATACCTGAGGTTGGAGTTTGTAAAAAATATGGGATAATGCTTATCGATGGACTTGGTGATAAAATTCAATCATCATCATGGATATTAAAAAATAAATAATGAAAATTTCAAAAATTTGTTGTATTGGAGCTGGGTTTGTTGGAGGGCCTACAATGGCAGTAATTGCACTTAAATGTCCTAAAATCAAAGTAACTGTAGTTGATAAAAATGAGGAGAAAATTAATGCATGGAATGGCAATTTAGATAATTTACCTGTATATGAGCCAGGACTCTCAAAAATTATAAAAAAAGTAAGAAATGTTAACCTATTTTTTTCAAGTGAAATTGATAAAGCCATTCAAGAATCCGATATGATTTTTATGGCTGTTAATACTCCAACAAAAAAATCTGGAAAAGGCAAAGGATATGCAGCAGACCTTAAATATGTTGAAGAATGTGCAAAAAATATTGGTAAGGTTTCGAATTCAAATAAAATTATAGTTGAGAAGTCAACACTTCCTGTTAGAACAGCTGAGAAAATTAAAGAAATCATTAATCTAGTAAAAAAACCTGGGATTAATTTTGAAATTATATCCAATCCTGAATTTCTAGCTGAAGGAACAGCAATCAATGATTTATTTAAATCCGATAGAGTTTTAATTGGAGGAGACAGATCGGAAAGTGGAAAAATAGCTGTTCAGTCTTTATTTGAAATATATAACCATTGGATACCTGAACATAAAATAATTAAGACAAATGTATGGTCATCTGAATTATCAAAATTAGTTTCCAATGCAATGTTAGCGCAAAGAATATCATCAATTAACAGTATATCTGCTTTATGTGAAAAAACTGAAGCTGATATTGATGAGGTCTCTAAAGCAGTTGGAATGGATACAAGAATTGGTAAACATTTTTTAAAATCCTCAATTGGATTTGGTGGTAGTTGTTTTAAGAAAGACATACTAAACTTAGTTTATATATCTAGACTTTATGGTTTAAACGAAGTAGCAGATTATTGGGAAAGTGTTGTTTCAATTAACAACTACCAAACCGAGAGAGTGGCAATGGAAATCATTAAAAATCTAAAATTAATTAAACAAAAAACTGTATCAATATTGGGTTGGGCATTTAAAAAGAATACAAATGACTCTAGAGAGTCAGCTTCGATTCATCTAGCTTCAACATTACTTAAAAACGATATTGAGATAAACATATATGATCCAATGGTAAAAAAGTCAAAGATTCTAGATGATATTAAAGTTGCTTTAATGGAAGATGCAGAAAAAATAGGTGATATTAAAAAATTTTTATTAAAGGTTCAAGTATTTAGCAACCCTTATGATTCATTAATAGACACAAATATTATCTCAATATGTACTGAGTGGGATGAATTTAAAGACTTAGATTGGAAAGAAATATATTCTAAAACAAATCTACCAAGAATAATTGTAGATGGTAGAAATATTTTAAATAAAGATAAGTTAGAAGAAATTGGATTTAAAACTTTTTTTATAGGAAAATCATGAAAAATATTAAAATTGCAGTTATTGGCTTAGGATATGTTGGACTACCCGTATCAGTTGTTTTATCAAAAAAATATAGTGTTATAGGTTATGATATTAATAAAGATAGAGTTAAAGATATCAATATGTTTAACGACAGCACTCTTGAAATTTCTTCCGAAGACCTAGCTAAATCTTTAGAATACAATTTAGCTATTACAAGTAAAATATCAGATATTAAAGATTGTAATATATATATAATTACTGTTCCAACCCCTATAAATAAAGATAAATCACCCAACTTAAATCCTTTAAAGAAAGCAACTGAAGCAGTAGGAAAAATATTATCAAAAGATAATATTGTAATCTACGAAAGCACAGTTTATCCTGGCTGTACAGAAGAAGTTTGTGTTCCTATTCTTGAAAAAACTAGTAGACTAAAATATAATGTTGGCTTTTTCTGCGGATACTCTCCTGAAAGAATTAATCCAGGTGATAAAAATCGAACAATAGAAAAAATCAAAAAAGTTACATCTGGTTCAACTCCAACTGTTGCGAATATAATTGATTCGATTTATTCATCAGTTATTGATGCTGGAACATATATGGCCGAATCGATAAAAGTTGCAGAAGCTGCTAAAGTTATTGAAAATGCTCAAAGAGATATAAATATTGCATTTGTTAATGAGTTGTCTATAATTTTCAACAAAATGAACATAGATACTAATGATGTTTTAAATGCTGCCTCCACTAAATGGAATTTTTTAAATTTTAGACCAGGATTGGTAGGAGGTCACTGTATAGGTGTTGATCCATATTATTTGTCTAATAAAGCTCAGAGATTAGGATATAATCCAGAAATAATTCTTTCTGGAAGAAGAGTTAATGATAATATGGGCTCCTATGTAGCATCTAATATTCTCAAATTAATGGAAGAAAGAAATCAAATTTCTACTGAATCAAAAGTCTTGATATTGGGTACAACATTTAAAGAAAACTGCCCTGATTTTAGAAACACTAAAGTAATAGATATTATAAAAAACCTTAAAAAAGTTAATTTAAAAGTTGATGTTTATGATCCATGGATTAATATACAACTATTTAAAAAAGAATATAAAATAGAAGTTTTAAATAAACTTACTGGTGATAAATATGATGCTATTGTTTTGGCAGTCGCTCATAATCTATTCAATCAGATTGATTTATTAAAGCTTAAAAGAAACAAAAATTCTGTTGTATATGATATAAAAGATTTTCTGCCAAGACAAATAAGTAATGCTAGACTATGATAAATAAATTGTTTAAAAATAATTTCTTATGTTCAAACCAATAATTGATGTTTTAAAGTATATTAAAATCTTTGAATTATATCTTGGTGTAAGGGTATACTTTATATTTGCTTTAAGTATTATAGCATCTTTTTTTGAAGGTATTGGAATACTTATGTTACTTCCCCTTTTACAATCTTTAGACAATAATTCTGGTAATATTGAGCAAGGGGGAGTTATAAATGACTTTCTATACAGCCTCATTAGCTTTCTAGGTTTTGAAGAATCTATCTTGTCTATACTTATTATAATTGCATCAGCATTTCTTATAAAAGGATTAATAACATTCTTTGCTCTAGGTGTAAGAGCTTTTTTAATTGGACAGCTTCTTAAAGAAATTAAAGTTAAATTATTTGACTTATACTCAAAAATGAGTTATAAGTATTTTTCATCTAAAAATTCTGGAGACTTTATTAATCTTATAAATGAACAGCCAACTCAATCTTTAGAGGCTTTCAAACAACTTACAATTCTAGGATCTCAATTGATTAATACAATAGTATTGATGTCACTAGCATTTATTATAACATTTAGTTTCGGAATAATGGCTTTGTTACTAGGGGTTGTATTATTAGTGCTGTTTTTGAAAATGAATTCTTTTGTTCAAAATTTGTCAAGAATAGCTGCAAAAGAAAATGGTATTCTAACTAAATGGCTTATTCAAGCACTACATGGATATAAGTACTTAACATCTACATCACAAATTAACTTATTAAAGAAAAGAATTAACAGTTCTATATCCGTATTAATTGGTACACAAATTAAATCAGGTATTGCAGGGGCATTTACCCAATCAGTAAGAGAACCAATAGCGGTCATGTTTATTGTAGTTATTATTTATTTTCAAATTTTTATTTTTGGCCTCCGCTTAGAACCAATACTTGTGTCTATAGCACTATTTTACAGGGCATTAAATTCAACTCTTGCTGTTCAAAGTGCATTTCAAGGAACTTTTCAATATATAGGTAGTATGGAATTAGTTCATAATGAGTTTATTAATCAACAAAAAAATAAATCCAATGATGGCAATCAATCCATTATCAAATTTTCCAAAAAAATTAGGTTCGATGATGTAAGTTTTAAATATGATAATTCTAATACAAACGCTCTTCAAAATATTTCTTTTAGTATAGAAAATAAAAGTACTATTGCTATAGTAGGTGAATCAGGATCAGGAAAAACTTCTTTAGCCGATTTAATAACTTTATTAAATTCAGGATATACTGGAAATATTTTTATAGATGGGCTTGATGCCAAAAAAATTAAAAAGTCAACCTGGAGAAATCAAATAGGTTATGTATCTCAGGATACTTTAATTTTTGATGATACAATTTCTAACAATATTTCAATGTGGGGAGGAGATATGTCTAAGGATTTAAAATTAAGAACTAGGATTGAAAATGCAGCTAAGAAGGCAAATATATTAGATTTTATTAATTCCTTACCTGATGGATTTAACACAAAAGTTGGGGATAGAGGAGTTCTTTTGTCTGGAGGTCAAAAACAAAGAATCTTTATTGCTAGAGAACTATTTAGACAGCCAAAGATTTTAATTCTTGACGAAGCAACTAGTTCGTTAGATTCAGAATCAGAAAAAAGTATTCAAGAGAGTATTGAGTCATTAAAAGGAGAAATTACAGTAGTTATTATTGCACATAGACTTTCAACTATTAAAAACGTAGATAAAATTTATTTATTAGAAAATGGAAAAATTGTTGAAAGCGGAAAATATAGTGAACTCAAGAATAATATAAATTCAAAATTTAGCAAACTTGTAAATCTACAAATTCTATAACTTTTATGAGAAACATTATACCATATGGAAAACATTATATAGATGAAGATGATATTAAAGCAGTTGAGAAAGTTCTTAAATATCAAAATTTAACTCAAGGCAGTGAAGTTGAACTATTTGAGCAAGAAGTTGCAAGCTATGTGGGAGCTAAATATGCAGTTGCTATGTCTTCGTGGACTGCAGGTTTACATATGGCTAATTTAGCATTGGGAATAGAAAAAGGGGATCAAGTTGTAACTTCTCCTATAACTTTTGTTGCAACATCTAACAGTGCAATATATTGCGGTGCAGAACCAGTTTTTTCAGATATTAATCCTAATACTATTAATTTATGTTCAAAAAATTTAGAAAATACTTTAAAAATAACCCCTAATATTAAGGCCATTATTCCAGTTCATTATGCTGGAGTTCCTTGTGATATGGAGTCAATATCTTCATTGGCTAAAAAATATAATTTATCAATAATAGAAGATGCTGCCCATGCTCTAGGCTCAAAGTATAAAGATGGTTCAATGGTTGGGTCATGCAAATACTCTGACATGACAGGTTTTTCATTCCATCCAGTTAAGTCAATTGCTGCTGGAGAAGGAGGAATGATAACCACTAATAATTATACTATTTATAAAACTTTACTAAGAATAAGAAGTCATGGAATAAATAAATTGGATGATAAATTCATAAATAAAAATCTAAGTAGTACAAATGGAGAAATTAATCCATGGTATTATGAAATGCAGGAACTTGGTTTTAATTATAGAATAACTGATTTTCAGTGTGCATTAGGGAGATCTCAATTAAAAAAACTGTCAAAATTTATTTCAAAAAGAAAAGATCTAGTTACCAATTATGATAATGCATTTTCTTGCTTTAAAAATATTAAGCCGATTCAAATTGAAGATAGAGAAAATAGCTCCCATCACTTATATGTGATAAGAGTTGATTTCAAAAAGCTAAACCTATCAAGAGCAAGTATCATGATTAAACTTAGAGAAAAGGGTATTATTACTCAAGTTCATTATATACCTGTAACCTCTCATCCTTATTATAAAAAAAGGGGATATAAAACTAAAAATTATTCAGAGTCGTTAACCTTTTACAATGAAGCATTATCAATACCATTATACTATTCTCTAACTAACCAAGATCAAGAATATGTAATCAAAACATTAAACGATTTAATTGGATGAAAAAAACTGCTGTAATAATACAAGCAAGAATGGGTTCAAAGAGGTTGCCTGGAAAAATTATGAAAAAAATTATGGGTAAACCAATGATTGAATATTTAATTCAGAGGATTTCTGAATCAAAATTAGTTGATGATCTAATTATTGCAACATCTGATCAAAAAGAAAATCTTCAGTTTATTGACTTTCTTAAAACTAAAAACTTAAATTTTTACGTAGGTGATGAGGAAGATGTTCTGTCTAGGTATTATTATGCTGCAAAAAAATATAATGTTAACAATATTGTAAGAATAACAGCGGATTGTCCTTTAATTGATCCAGAAGTAGTTGATAATACTATTAATGTGTTTTTAAAAAGTTCTGCAGACTATTCATCCAATATCTTTCCTAGATCATTTCCAAAAGGTCTAGACACAGAGGTGTTCTCATTTGAAACCCTTGAAAAAACTTTTAATGAGGCAATTTCTAAATATGATAGAGAACATGTTACACCATACATTCGGGAGTGTGGTAAATTCAAGATTTCAAATTATTCCTTTAGTAATGATTATTCCAAAACTAGATTGACAGTTGATTATGAAGAGGACTTTATATTAGTTGAGAAAATTTTCAATTTTTTTAATCCAAAAATTTTGTTCGGTTGCTCAGAAATTTTATCGTTTTTAGATAAACAACCACAATTATTAGAAATAAATAAACACCTTAACTAACCGTATACTTAAACCAAAGATTTAAATTATAATAAATATAAACTATGAAAGATTTAGAAATTATAGATCAAATTGAAAAAATTAGATCAAAAAACAACATAAACTGGATGAACATACTTAGGGTTGCATTTAAGTATGCTCCTGAAGAATCTAGAGAAATTATTTCAAAAATAAACTCAGATGATCAAAGAATTAGTGAATTGTTAAGAAAACTTTCTGGAAATAAAAAAAAATAAAATTGAAAATAACTATTCTCATTACTGATTTTAATCATCCTGTTGTTCAATATATTAGGAATTGGATTAATACTAAAACTTCTGAGTTTAGTATTGATTTAATAAATAAAAAAGATGAAATATCTGGAGGAGATATCTTATTTCTTGTTTCATGTCATGAATATATTTCAAAAAAAGAAAGAGAGATGTATAAAAAGACTCTCTTAATTCATGCAAGTGATTTGCCAAATGGGAGAGGTTGGAGCCCTCACATATGGAATATAATTGAGGGTAACAGTCAAATTACTTTATGTCTTTTGGACGCTGAAGATAAAATAGACACCGGTGATATATATAAAAAAGTAAAGATTGAGATTGAATCACATGAACTATGGCATGAAATAAACGATAAATTGTTTAAAGTAGAACTTGAGCTTATGGACTATGCAATTTCTTTTTTTGAAACATTAAAGCCATGTAAACAAGAATTAGAATCAGACCATATATACTACCCAAAAAGAACACCAGAGGACAGCATTCTTGATCCAAACGATTCAATTAAAAATCAGTTCAATAAACTTAGAGTCATGGATCCAAATAGATATCCAGCCTATTTTTTAATGAATGGCCATAAATATAAATTAACTATAAAAAAGTATGAGTAAAAGTATAACAATTAATGGAACAGAAATTGGTAAAGACTTTCCTCCTTACATTATAGCAGAAATGTCTGCTAATCATAATGGTAAAATTGAAAATGCCTATAAAATAATTGAAAATTCAAAAAGATGTGGAGCAAACGCTGTAAAAATTCAGACATATAAGCCTGAAACAATTACTATTAAATCTGATTATGAAGATTTTAAAATAAATGAAGGACTCTGGAAAGGAAAAACTCTTTATGATTTATACGATTGGGCTCATACACCTTGGGATTGGCATAAAGACTTATTTAATTATGCTAATAAAATAGGGATTACAATATTTAGTTCACCATTTGATAAAACCGCAGTTGATCTTTTGGAAGATTTAAATGCTCCTGCATATAAAATTGCGTCATTTGAAATAGTAGATTTATCATTAATAAAATACGCAGCAAGTACAGGAAAACCTATAATAATATCTACAGGTATGGCTAATCTTGAAGAGATTAATGAAGCTGTTGCCGCAGCAAGAGACACAGGTTGTAATCAAATTGCATTATTACATTGCGTTAGTGGATACCCTGCACCTTCATCTGACTATAATCTAAATACAATACCTGATATTATAAATAAATTTAATTTGGTTACAGGTATCTCAGATCATACTATTGAAAACACGACCGCAATAACAAGCATTTCATTGGGAGTGTCTATAATTGAGAAGCATTTTACACTTAATAGAAATGGCGGAGGTCCTGATGATGTTTTTTCTTTGGAACCTAAAGAGTTAAAAGATTTATGTAAATCATCAAAAATTGCATGGAACTCGCTAGGAAAAATAGATTATTCTAGAAAGTCAAGTGAATTAAGTAATCTTAAGTTTAGAAGATCGCTATATTTTGTAGAAGATTTGAATAAAGGACAAAAAATACAAAAAAAACATATCAAGTCAATTAGGCCAGGGTATGGCCTTAAGCCAAAATATTTAGATAATATTATTGGCTTAAAATTGACAACTGATGTTAAAGCTGGATTCCCAGTTAAAAAACAATATATTGAAAAATCAGACTTTAATTTATGAAAATAGGTGCTATAATTTTCTCTAGAATGAGTTCCAAGCGACTACCAGGTAAGGCTTTTGTTGATATTGAAGGTAAGACTTTACTCGAAAGAGTAGTTGAAAGGACTAAGCTTATTAAACAAATTGATCATTTTTGTATTGCAACATCAATCAAAAAAGAAGATGATGCTATTGAATCTTTTGCTTACAGTAATAATATTGACTTATTTAGGGGAGACTTAAATGATGTAGCTGGTCGTGGTTTGGATGCGGCAAAACATTTTGGTTATAATCATTTTTTAAGAGTTTGTGGAGATCGCCCGTTTTTAGATTCTAAAATTTATGATGACCTAATTTCTGTTCATTTGCAAAATGCAAACGATTTAACTACTAATATTTTTCCAAGAAAAGTCCCGCCTGGTTTAACAGGTGAAGTAATTAACACTAATGCATTAGAACGAGTTCATAACTTAACTTCAGATTATATAGATAGGGAGCATGTAACAAGATATTTCTACAGGAACCCTGATTTTTTTAAAATAAAAAATGTAGAAACTTTTGACTATAGCGAGTTAAATGATATTCGACTTGTAATAGACAATCTAGAGGACTTAATTAGAGCAAAGTGGATTTTAAATAAATTAAAAAAGCAAGGAAGGCAACATAACACCAATAATATTCTATCTCTTGCAAAACAATGGAAAAATAAAACAATAAAAACTTAAAAACTATGATAATATTAGGAATACATGATGGACATAATGCAAGTGCAGCACTTATAATCGATGGAAAATTAACTTGTGCAATTGCAGAAGAACGAATTTCAAGACAAAAAAATCATTATGGCTATCCAAAAAACGCTATTAAAACTGTATTAGAATCTTCTGGGATCTCAATTAAAGAAATTGATAAAATTGCAATGTCATCAAAGCATTTACCCCCTTCTTATTTTTATACATCTCGTAACTCAAAACTTTCGATTCAAGATTATTGGAAAGAACAGAAAGAATATTGGTATCCTAAATTATACGAGGATAAAAATCCTAATTACTTGGATGTATTATCGCATAGAGCTAAAAAAGAAAACTTCCCATATGATGAAACACTAATAAAAAATGAAAATGATAATCTTGGAATGTGGAAAGCAAGAGTAAAATATGTTGCTGATCAATTAGGAGTTGACCAAGGTATTATTAATCATCATGACCATCATAAATGTCATGCATACTATGGTTATATGGCATGTCCACATAGAGACAGACAACTTCTAGTTTACACTATGGATGGATTCGGTGATGGTGCTAATGGAACCATTTCTATTGGTAATCCGGGAGAAGAACTTGTGGAAATATCTAGATCTTCTAATTGTAACATAGGAAGAATGTATAGATATGCAACGCTACTTTTGGGTATGAGACCAGCAGAACATGAATATAAGCTTATGGGATTAGCTGCATATAACTCTGATAAATATGGGAATGAAGCATACAATGTTTATGCTGACACATTGCAAGTTGATGGATTAGGTTTTAGTTATAAAAAAGAAATTAAAGATCATTTCTTTTATTTTAAAAATAAATTAGAGGGTCAAAGATTTGATGCAATAGCTTATGGAATTCAAAAAAGAACAGAAGAGCTCTTGACCCAATGGATTTCAAATGGTATTGATGAAACAGGAATTAAGAACGTGGTAATGTCCGGTGGAGTATCTCAAAATATAAAAGCAAATAAACTTATATCTGAAATGAATTCCTTGAACTATTTATTTGTTCCTCCTGGTCCTGGAGATGAGTCTATATCAATTGGTGCAGCATATCTTGAACATATAAAAACTAAAAAATCTTTCAATGAGATAGATTCGGTTTCTAATGGATATTTCGGTCCATCATACTCAGATGATGAAATTCTATCAGAAATTAAAAAAAATATTTCAGACGACTATGAAGTTATTGACTCCAAAGATGAAGTTGTTGCAAAATTAATATCAGATGGAGATATCGTTGCCAGATTTGGTAAAGGAAAAATGGAGTTTGGTGCACGGGCTCTAGGTAATAGATCCATTCTTGCTGATCCAAGAAGGCCAGATGTAATACATCATATCAATAAGCTTGTAAAAATGAGAGACTTTTGGATGCCCTTTGCTCCAAGTATTCTTGCTGAGAGAGAACATGATTATATTGTAAATCCAAAAGGTATCGAAGCTAGATTTATGTCAGTAGCCTTTGATTCAACTAACCTAGCAAAAGAACATCTTACTGCTGGGCTACACCCATTTGATAGGACAGCAAGGCCCCAAATTGTTCATAAATTGGATAATCCGGAGTACCATTCTTTAATTAAAGCCTTTGAAAAAATATCAGGTGTAGGAGCATTAATGAATACTTCATTTAATATACATGGCGAATCCATAGTAGGATCGCCATATGATGCTATTGACACATTTGTTAGATGTGGAATTCACCATCTACTAATAGGGAATTATCTAATATCAAAGAATAAATAAATTAATGAAGAAGTATATATATTTTGTAACTAACCAAGAACATTGGTTTAATGTAGCAAAGAAATTATATAATAATAAAATTGCAGAACCTGTTCTTTGGTTAGGAGATGATGTACATTACAATAAAGCAAAAAATCTATTTGGAGATAGTGTAATAATGGATTTGGAACATAGGCATAGGAATTTTAACTTAATTGATATAGATTATAATAGTGAATATATAGACTTCTTTTCATCAGAAAATTATTTAAGGGCTAAAGATATATGTTTGAAAATGATGGATAGACTTGATCTATATGGGGTGTTTGGAAGACTAGATAGGGAGGTTTACTTTCATAAAATATTAATTTGGAATCTTAAAAAGATATACTATTCAAAGCCTGATGTCTTAATTACTGCAGAAGCACCTCATGATTATCCAAAATATTTAATTTTCGAAATTTGTAAATACCTAAATATCCCATGTTATAAGTTTTCAAATTGGATGCCAGTTCCACTTCTCTTCATGGAAAACATGATTACTAAGAATCTAGTGACTAAGGATAAACCTATGAAATCACAAATTGATGATAGGATGAACAAAGAAATAAAAAGTTTTATAGAAAAGTTACAAACAGGAAAGGAAAAATATGAACTTTTTTACATGAAATCTCAGAGAGTTAGTTCAAGACCAATAAATAGGATTAAAAGTTATTTTCTTAGAGGTTTTGTTGAGGATCTTAAAGACGTAAAATATAATTTAGAAATGTTTTTTAAGTCAAGTTACAATCCAATTAATCCATTTACTTTAAACTATTTTACAAGAAAACGAAATCAAAGACTTCGAAAAAAAAATCTAATTAAGGAGATCTCTTATATTGAAGAAACAGTTTCAGATGATTTAAAGTATGTATATTTTCCTTTGCATTACGAACCTGAGAGAACTACTAATCCTGATGGTGGGTTCTTCCATGATCAGTTTATTGCTTTAACATATTTAAGGAAATTTATTCCGAGTGACATACAAATTGTTGTAAAAGAACATCCATCTCAACTAAATGTTAATATGAGGGGGTCTAGAGGAAGGAGTCCTCTAATTTATAAGCTTATAAAGAATATAAAAGGAGTTAGGCTAGCAAAAACAGATTCTAACTCAATTAAGCTAATATTAAATTCAGAATTCATTGCAACTATCTCTGGAAGTGTAGCATTAGAAGCTTCAATCTTAGGAAAAAAATCTATTACATTTGGATCTTCTTGGTATAAAGGTTGTCCAAATATTTTTGAATGGGACCAGATCACCTCATATCAAAATATGATTTCTAAAAAAATTAAGTCATGTGATGATATTTATGATTTTCTAATTAATCATAAAAATAAATATGCTGTTTCAGGTTTTATAAATGGAAGTCAGAGAAAATTTTTTAAAAGTTACGCGGATGATGATTTTGAATTAAAACAGAATAAGGAAATTTATAATCTATTATTAAATTTTTTTAAAAATTTATAAGAATGACTAAAAACAACTTTTTATTATCTAGCTCTAAATACATAATAAGACTTGATGATGCAAGTAAATTCTCTAATCAAAAAAAATGGAAATTAATTGAGAATATACTTGATTATAATAATGTAAAACCTATAGTAGCTGTAATACCAAAAAATGAAGATAAAAAGCTCATTTATTCAAGAAGTAATAATAAATTCTGGGATAGTGTTAGATTATGGCAAAAAAAAGATTGGTCTATAGCTATGCATGGATATCAACATATATTCCATAAAATAAATCGAAGAAAATTGATGTTTCCTTTTTATAATCGAAGTGAGTTTGGTGGTTTATCTCTTGAAAAACAAAAAGATAAAATTTCTAGATCACTTAAAATATTTGAAAAAAATGATATTAAACCAACAGTCTGGGTAGCACCAGGTCATAGTTTTGATAATAACACAATTAAAGCAATTTACGATACGACAGATATTAGAATAATTAGTGATGGAATATCTTATTCTCAATATTTTCATAATGGGTTTTATTTTATTCCACAACAACTTTGGGAGATAAAACATAAAAGATTTGGTTTATGGACAGTATGTCTTCATCCGGATACTATGACTGAAAAGGAAATTATATGTTTTGAGAACAAAATAAATTTAATTAGTAAAAAAAATAAAATAATTGATGTCAACAATCTTGAACTCTCACAGAATAATAAATCATTAATAGATAATGTTTTTTCATTTTTGTTTTGGATTAAATATGACTTAAAGACATTTCTTAGTTAAAATCATTTAAATGAGTTTAGATACTGATATACTGGAATTTATAAAAGAAGGAAAAATGAATAACATGCGTCATGTTTTTTTTATTAATAACCCAGTAACATCTATTATTTCTAAATTAATTATTGAAAAATATTTAATTGACACAGAAAACATATTAATTATATCGATAAGAAATTCAGACACTAGCTTGTTAAACTATACTACATATAAATTAAATAAAGGAAGTTATGATCCATATTTAGAGAAATTCTTTTGGTATAGCCCTTCTAACAAAAAAATCTCAAATTTTATAGGATGTGATAATTTCATTCTCTACGCTTCTTGGGCATATAGAGAGGTAGTAAATACATTAAACAATAAATTTTGTAAAGGTCACTTCTATATTGAGGAAGGCCAACACTCATATATGGATATTAAACCTTACAACCCTAAAAAGATCACCTTACTGGATAAATTGAAAATAAATTGGAAGAATAGATTTAGTAAAACAGATTCTAAGGGTTATTATTTTAGAGATGACGCATTTGGATTTTTTGCCTTAAGCTCAGATGCTTATCCTGGTGTTAAAAAACAGCAAAAAATTATATTAGATAACTTGATCGAATTAAAAAAGACTTATGAACCTAAGTTACAAGGAATAAAACACATAGGAATTACATGTGCATCCAGAAGACTAAAACAAAACGAATGGAAAACTATGATTAAAAAACTCATGAATAAAATGATAAATGGTGGTATAATCAAATTACACCCTTCATTTCTTTCATCTAATTCAAGGAATAGAATGATAAAAATTTTCAATGAAATAAATAATCCCAAATTTGTGCTCTCAGATGATAATGTAATAATTGAATTAGAAATGCTTTATGAAAAAAAGATATTATATGGACACCAGACATCACTTTCAAAATATGCAGAAATATTAAATTCAAAATTCATAAGATTAAAACTTTACAACGAGAACTAGCAAATTCTTTATAACTATATTTACTTAAATACACAAAAATGATTAAAATAATAGCAGAAATTGGTTGGAACCACTGTGGCGATATAACTTTAGCAAAAAAATTTATTAAGTCAGCAAAAGATAATGGAGCATATTATGCTAAGTTTCAAACTTGGTCAACATCTAGACTCAAAAGTGGCTCATGGGATTTAGACGGTAGAAGGCAAATATACGAGAAAGCAGAATTATCCAAGAGTGACCATCTTGAATTAATTTCTTATTGTAAACAACAAAACATTAATTTTTTATCAAGTGTTTTCAGTATCCCTGATGCTGAATTACTTAATGAAATAGGATGTGATATTGTGAAAATTCCAAGCTTTGAATCTAGGAATGAAGATTTAATAAAGTATTGTAACGAACATTTTAGTACAATTATTCTTTCTGGAGGAACATCAACATTTGAAGAGATAAAACGAAGCATTGGTCTAATAGATAAGTCAGAAATATTTTTAATGCATTGTGTCTCAGTCTATCCAGGTAGTTATAATGAGGCTAATATCCCTAAAATGAATAAGTATAAAACAATTTGTAATAATGTTGGTCTTAGTGATCACATTGAAGGAGTAGAGTCGTCTAAAATAGCAATTGGTGAAGGAGCTGTTATCATTGAGAAGCATTTCACTATTGATAGATCCCTACCCGGCAGAGATAATAAATTTTCAATTTTGCCCGAACAATTGAAAGAATTATCAGATTTTATAAAAAATAGAGAATTAATGCTAAAGGACCATGGACCAGGATTCAATATAAAAGAAAATGACTCAAGAGAAAATTATACAGGAAGATTCAATGGATAACATAAGTATTATTATAAGAAATAAAAATGAGGAGAACTATATTGGATTTGCAATTCAGTCATGTTTGGATTTTTTCAATCAACCTGAAATTATAATTGTTGATAATAACTCAACTGATTATTCTATGGATATAGTTCAAAATTTTAAAAATCGCACTCAAATAAAGACTGTAACAATTGATGATTATAGACCTGGATCTGCTATAAATCTTGGAGTTAAAAACTGTAAGAATGAATACATACTTGTAATGTCAGCACATGTTCAGATTATTGATCTCGATTTTAATTCCATAAAAAATAAATTGGAGGTTCATAAAGCAATTTTTGGAAAACAAATACCTGTTCATAGAGGTAAAAAAATTACTCCAGGATATATTTGGTCTAATTTTGATGACAAAGAACAAATAAATAAGTTTTCCAAAATTGAAAATAGACTTTTCCTACATAATGCTTTTTGTTTCTATAAAAAAGATACACTAAATGAGTATCCTATGCCAGAAAAATATTTTGGAAAAGAAGACAGATATTGGGCAAAAGAGATTGTTGATAATAAACATTCATATCTGTATGACCCTAGTCTAAGATGCTATCATAATTGGACAAAGAATGGAGCTACTTGGAAAGGTCTTGTCTAAATTAAGTTAAAATCAATTTATTTATTTTTCCTAATAATGTGCGGAATCTATATAACAAACCTTAATTACTCAAGAAATCAAATTAAAAAAAAACTTGATAGAATTAAATTTAGAGGTCCAGACAATACAGGTTTTCATAAAGCTAACAACATATCTATAGCTCATCTTAGACTATCTATAATAGATTTAGATGATAGATCTAATCAACCCTTTGAATTCAATGGAAATTTTTTAACCTATAATGGTGAAATTTATAATTATAAGTCCATAAGAAAAAAACTAATAGACCTTGGTTATGAATTCAATACCTCAAGTGATACTGAAGTACTTATAAAAGGATATGATTATTGGGGTTCCAAAGTTGTAGATCAATTAAATGGAATGTTTTCATTTGCTATTTATGATTCAACTAATCAACTAATTTTTTGTGCAAGAGATAGGTTAGGAGTTAAACCCTTTTACTATTATTTTGAAAATGGAAAGTTTGAAATTTCAAGTCAGATATCGTGTCTTAAAAGGAAAAATTATGAAATTGATAAGGATGCAATTAATGCATACTTAAAGACAGGATATATTCCAAGCCCACTATCTATTTATGAAAAAATAAAAAAATTATCCCCAGGTAATACTCTCATAA
>MDTG01226743.1_pt1 | contig 16614 bp, 13 predicted proteins | sample 811421 | NCBI WGS metagenome assembly MDTG01 (sample SAMN05326645, study PRJNA326480) | marine metagenome | isolation source: seawater | place: Pacific Ocean: South East | collected 2011
ACCGAAGCCAACAAAATTTTCAACACTTACACTCTCCAAATATTCTTTGTCGAAAAAAAAAGCGTCCCTGGAAGGGACGCCTTTTCAACTCTCAAGAACTGAGATTAAGAGTTGGTGCAACCGGCCGGAACGTAAGTTTCTTTCCAGTCAGAGGCACTACCACCGTCGATGGTGCAAGACCAAGTACCGTTGGAAGTACGCGCCAGTTGGATAACCGCGTCCTGCACGCCCGCGCCAGCATTTCCGCCGAGTGTTACAGACAGGTTACCCTGACCGCCAGAGAAGTCGAGGCTGGTAGTACTGGTGATGTTGTCAGTCAGGTTAGACTGAACGTGCCCCAGATCGCCCCAAGAGAATGAGGTGTTGCCTCGGGTGAGGTTCTCTTCAACTGCAGTACGCAGCGAAGACAGCTCGCTGTACGCGCGGTTAACCTGCGTACGGGCAGTGTAATCCTGGTACTGGGGAATTGCGATAGCAGCGAGAATACCAATGATCGCAACAACGATCATCAGTTCGATCAGGGTAAAACCTTTCTGAGCGTGATTGATTTGAATGTTCTTCATTATCGACCTCTGTGTTTGTCGTTGATCAACTCTGCATGGCCCGGGCCCGGTGGAGTCGTGCCCCGCGACCGGTGATTTGAGCCTGAAAGAACTTAAGCACCGACCATGCCAATCTAGCCGAACCGTGAAATTATTTTAAATAAGCCATTTATTTCAGTGACCTGGACGCCAACGTGACCTAAGTCGCAAACAGAAGCCAAACCGCTTTAGCTGCCCGCTGACGTCAATGGGTGACGTTTTTAGTCACCATTGTTGGCTCAGACAGTTACTTGAAGACGAAACATAATAAAGAGCTCTTACTGGTAATGCTTGGAGCCGGTTATTGCTAAGGGTGCTTTCCAAACCTGCGCCGGCCAACTAAACTCACTGCAATTGACAAAACATCCGTTTCAGTAACTTAGGCAGCGTTCCTTACTTAATTTATGTCTACCAACAAAAGTAACATCACGCTCACGGGCCTTGCGAGGCGTTTCGTGGATGACGGTCTTCTGGACGAAGCAACTGCCAAAGATGCATTTTTACAGGCATCCCAGAACCGAATTCCCTTAATTACATACCTCACGCAGAACGATCTCGCAGACAGCTCCAAACTGGCTTTTTCAGCCGCCATGGAGTTTGGCGTATCGGTATTGGATCTCTCCGCGTTCATGCCCGAGATGATGCCCGAGAAGGTGGTGGACGAAAAACTGGTCCGCAAACACAACGCTCTTCCTCTATATAAGAGAGGTAATCGCCTGTTCATCGCTGTCTCGGACCCGACTAACATCCAGGCTCTTGATGAAATCAAGTTCAATACCGGGCTAAGTACCGATGCTGTCCTGGTAGACGATGCCAAGCTGCGAGATGCCATCGACAAGTATCTGGAATCTCAAGACACCACGATGGGTGATCTTGATGATTCCGACTTAGAGGGTGTAGAAACCGAAGGCGGAGATCAAGAAGATGAGGGTGCAGTAGTTGCCAGCGAGGTTGACGACGCTCCAATCGTCAAGTACGTGAACAAAATGCTTCTGGATGCCATCAGAGGCGGGGCGTCTGACATCCACTTCGAACCCTATGAAAAGATCTACCGCGTTCGCTACCGCACCGATGGCATTCTGAAAGAGGTTTCCCGCCCCTCTATTAAGCTTGCCCCAAAGATATCAGCCCGTGTGAAAATCATGGCCCAGCTCGATATCTCCGAAAGGCGGGTGCCTCAGGATGGCCGAATAAAAATGAAGCTATCCAAAACCAAGGCGATCGATTTCCGAGTAAACACCCTACCGACTCTCTGGGGTGAGAAGATCGTTTTGCGGATTCTTGATCCCAGCCAGGCGAAACTGGGCATTGATGTTCTGGGCTATGAAGAAGATCAGAAACAGATGTACATGGATGCCCTTAAACAGCCACAGGGGATGATTTTGGTGACGGGGCCAACCGGCTCCGGCAAGACGGTTTCTCTATATACGGGGCTGAACATTCTAAACACCGCAGACATCAACATCTCTACTGCAGAAGACCCTGCAGAAATCAACCTGGAGGGCATTAACCAGGTCAACGTGAACACCAGGGTTGGACTTGGTTTCGCCGAAGCACTCCGAGCCTTCCTGCGCCAGGATCCCGATGTCATCATGGTGGGTGAGATACGGGACCTTGAAACGGCCAATATCGCCATCAAAGCGGCACAGACTGGGCACCTGGTTCTTTCTACCCTCCACACAAACAGTGCCGCAGAGACTCTCACGCGGATGATGAACATGGGCGTGCCCTCGTTCAACATCGCTACTTCGGTGAGCCTGATTATTGCCCAACGTTTGGGCCGAAGACTGTGCAGCTCATGCAAACAGCCCTTTGACGTCCCGAAAGACGTGCTATTGGAGGAAGGGTTCACACAGGAACAAATTGATACAGGCTTCACGTTGTACCGCCCCAAGGGCTGTGATAAATGCAATGGAGGATATAAAGGCCGCGTCGGGATTTACGAGGTGGTCAAGATTACCGACGAGCTGGCGAACATGATTATGGAAGAAGCCAGTTCCATCAAAATTGCAAAGCAGGCTCAGGCCGAGGGCTTCCGTAACTTGCGCCAATCGGCACTTATGAAAGTGATCGAGGGCGTAACAAGCCTTGAGGAAGCCAACCGCGTGACGAAGGATTAAGCATGGCAGAGAAAGCACAGAAGCTGGAATCGTACGTTTGGGAAGGGAAAGACCGAAAGGGCAATAAGTCCAAGGGCGAGCTCACTGGCTCCAACCTTGCACTGGTTAAGGCCCAACTTCGCAAGCAAGGCATTATTCCCGACAAGGTCAAGAAGAAGCCCAAGCCGCTTTTCGGTGGCAGCAAGAAGATTACCCCCTTCGACATTGCCATGCTGACTCGTCAGCTTGCGACCATGATGAAGGCGGGCGTACCTCTGGTGCAGAGCTTTGACATTGTTGCCGATGGTTTGGAGAACAAAGGGCTTCAGGAACTGGTTATGAGTATCCGAAATGATATTTCATCGGGTACCAGTTTCGCAGGCGCATTACGTAAACATCCCAAATATTTTGACGATTTATATTGCAACCTGGTCGACTCAGGTGAAAAAGCGGGTGCGCTCGAGGCTATGCTCGACAGGATCGCTACCTATTTGGAGAAAACAGAGCTTCTCAAGAAAAAAGTAAAGAAAGCGATGACCTACCCCATCGCTGTAGTCGTCGTGGCGATCATTGTCACAGCCATTCTTCTCGTGAAAGTTGTTCCGCAGTTCGAGAGCTTGTTCCAGGGTTTTGGCGCCGAACTTCCCGTTTTCACTCAGTTTGTTGTCGAACTTTCGGAGTGGCTGCAAAGCTGGTGGTTCGTGGTTCTTCTTGGAATCGTGGGAACCATATTTCTCTTTAAAGAGGCCAAACGTCGCTCCCAGAAATTTTCTGACATTGTCGACAAATACGTTCTGAAATTGCCCGTTGTTGGTGAGATACTCGACAAATCCGCTGTAGCAAAATTCGGCCGCGTTCTCTCAACCACTTTTGCCGCAGGTGTTCCCCTGGTGGACGCTCTTGATTCGGTTGCGGGTGCAACCGGCAACGCCGTTTATCGAGATGCTATCGACCGCATTAAAAACGATGTATCGAGCGGTACCCAACTTCAGGCTTCCATGCGTCAGCAGGAAGTATTCCCTGTGATGGCAGTCCAGCTAACGGCAATCGGCGAAGAGTCCGGCAACCTGGATGAGATGCTGGCCAAGGTGGCGGAGCATTACGAGGCAGTGGTGGACGACATGGTCGATAACCTTACAGCCCTGATGGAACCAATGATTATGGCGGTTCTGGGCGTTCTGGTGGGTGGCTTGATCATCGCCATGTATCTGCCGATCTTCCAGATGGGTCAGGTGGTTGGTTAAACTCACCGACCCGAAGCCTCGCTAGACCTTGAGTGGGGTCAGAAGGAAAAGCTTTTCTGACCCCGAGTTCCCCCGCCTGATTCTCGGATAATTGATGATTACTCTGGACGCCTTTCTCGCCACTCCCTGGCTTCTTTTTCTTTCTGTCACCCTCGTTTCCCTCTGCATTGGCAGCTTCCTGAACGTTCTGATTCTCAGGCTGCCCAAAATGATGCACCAGGATTGGCGCTGCCAGTGCGAGGAATTCCTGGAGCTTCCTGAGAGGCAGCGTAAGCAGGAAGAACGAATTACGCTTTCCAAACCCGCTTCCACCTGCCCTTCCTGCGGCCATGGCATTCGGGCGTGGGAAAATATTCCTGTGGTCAGTTGGCTGGTTCTTCGGGGCAAATGCGCTTCGTGCAAGGCGCCTATCTCGCCACGTTATCCGATCATTGAGGCCGTTACCGCGATTTTCTCGGTGGTGACCATTGCTGTCATTGGGCCGAATGAGTCAGCGCTTTGGGCGCTTTTGTTGGTTTGGGCTCTGGTGGCTTTGACAGTTATTGATTTCGACACCCAGTTACTGCCGGATAGCATTACCTTGCCCCTGATGTGGCTGGGCCTGGTGCTGAATTATTTTGGTGTGCTTACGGACTTCAACAGTGCCTTTTGGGGCGCGGTGGCAGGTTATCTCTCGTTGTGGTCTGTTTACTGGCTGTTCAAGCTGGTGACCGGCAAGGAAGGCATGGGGCACGGGGACTTTAAATTGCTCGCCGCGCTTGGTGCCTGGCTGGGGTGGCAGTTGTTGCCGGCGGTTATTCTGCTTTCCTCGGTGGTTGGTGCGGTTGTGGGTATCAGCCTGATGGTGTTCAGGAAGCATGGGCGGGAGGTGCCGATTCCGTTTGGGCCCTACCTCGCCACGGCAGGGTTGATTTGTTTGTGGTTTGGCAGTGAGATTCAGGCGTTCTGGTTTGGGTTTTTGGGAGTTTAAAGATGGGGCCAAATGAAAATGGGGTCAGAGCAAAATCGCGGGGCGATTTTGCTCTGACCCCGGTGGTTGGCCTGACTGGTGGGATCGGTTCCGGAAAATCCACTGTTGCTCGCTTATTCGGTGACCTGGGCGTGCACTGGGTGGACGCCGATGATGTTGCCCGTGAGGTGGTTGAGCCGGGAACGCCTGCACTGGAACGGATTTCAGAGCATTTTGGGAAGAAGATCCTCACTTCTGAGGGTGCTTTGGATCGGGCGCAGCTTCGTGGGATTGTCTTTGAGAAGCCGGAAGAGCGTGTTTGGCTTGAGTCGCTGCTGCATCCAATCATCCGCGAGGAATTGATTCGGCAGTTGAACCCGGAAAACTACCAGCTTCCCTACGTGCTCCTGGTCTCCCCTCTCCTTCTCGAGACAGACCAGCATGAACTGGTTGACCGCATTATCGTGATCGACGTGCCCGAAGAAACCCAGATTGAGCGCACCATGGCCCGGGACACCAATTCCCGGGAGCAGGTTGAGCGGATCATTGGGGCTCAGATGTCGCGCGAAGATCGGCTGGCGCGGGCGGATGAGGTGATTGATAATAACCGGCCTCTGGATGAAGTAACACGTCAGGTGCGGGAGCTGCATGAAAGGTTGCTGGTGGACTTTGACTGACTGGTTTTCCCGCTATCGTTTGGCAGCCCTTGCGGCTGTAATTTCTCTGACGGTCTCTTCTCCAAGCTACAGCATTGAGCCGGTGTTTGAGGTTCGGGAGCGTTCAGTGGCTGAGATTCTCTCGCCGGGTCAGCTTCCGATCGGGTTCTATACGTTTGAGCCGGACGAATACTGGGCCGATCCCCGGGATTCGTACTGGCTGAAGTTCAGCAACTGGGTGCTGCGGCAGGAGCGTCTTCACGGGCAAAAGATCCAGTCGGTTGGCCAGTGGGCAGACCGTACCTTATCGGGCAGCGCCCAGAGCCTTCCCAACAACGAGAGCTACCTGCGCATTGGCTTTGCGACGGAATCCGAGTACGGCGATCCGGCACAATTTGAGCCTGAGGCTCGGTTCCGGCTGGATATTCCCACCACCCGCCGGAAACTGCGCCTGGTGATCGAGAGCGAGAGCGAAGACCTGATTCCTCTCGGGGAGCGCCAGCGGGACCGCCAGCTTACGGAGCCGGAACGCTCCGATACGGAAGCCACAGGTGCACTGCGTTACCTGACCCAGATTGGTGACGCCATCAACTTTTCCAACGACGTGGGTGTGCGCCTACGGCTTCCTCCAGACGCCTTCTGGCGAGCAACGGCTGAGAAACGTTGGCGGCTGGACGACAAGTGGATTCTGAACGCTCAGCAACGGTTCTATTATTTTCATCAGGACGGTTGGGGCGAGCGAACCTGGATTGGCGTTGGGCGCCCGGTGGGCAATGACTGGTATTTTCGCTCGTCTTCAGAACTGGAGTGGGTGCACAACGACAAGGAATTTGTTGCGGCTCAGATATTCAGCATGCGTAAGCGCATGAATAACCGTTTGATTGTAACGCCCCGGCTGGGCGTACTTGGGGAAAGCAAACCTTCCTGGCGCACCACATCAGCGTTCGGGGATCTCACGTTCCGGTACCGTCTACACAGCAACTGGCTCTATGCGGAGCTGATTCCAGCACTGGAATTCCCCCGGGAGGAGAGCTTTAAAGACCGTGCTTCTGTGGTGTTTCGGGTGGAAATGTTTTTCTCCGGTATCATTGAGGATGATCGTCTGTAATGCCAAGACACCCCTCGAAACCCGCGACCGAGGCCCTTACTCTCACGCCTATCGCCATTACCCGCTCATGCTTTAAGGACAAGTTCGGGGTGCCTCGCCAGCCGGGGTTGACCCGGCATGCCCGGGCCGAGCTGATTATCCAGCCACCGTTTGACCGGGAAGATGCCTTCCGTGGGCTGGAGACCGCCAGCCACCTTTGGCTGACCTTTCAGTTTCACGAGGCGGTGCGGGCAGACTGGCGGCCCGTGGTGCGCCCTCCCCGGCTGGGCGGCAATCGCAAGATGGGTGTGTTTGCCAGCCGGTCTCCGTTTCGCCCAAACAGCCTCGGCCTTTCGGTCGTTCGCAATGAGGGATTGGTGCGCAAAGATGGACAGCTCATTCTCCGCATCAGTGATCATGACCTCATCGAGGGCACACCTATACTGGATATCAAACCCTACCTGCCATTCGCCGATTCAGTTCCTGAAGCGACATTGGGCTGGGCAGACTCACCACCCACGGAAAAACTCGACGTGGTTTTTATGCCGGAAGCGGAGGCCCAGATTGGCAAGCTGCCACCCGAAGAGTATCCGGAACTTCGCCCGCTGATCGAGGATGTGGTGGCTTACGATCCCCGCCCCTCCTTTCGCAGAGGACGGGAAGAAGAGCGCATTTACGGTGCGCATCTGTACGATTTGAACGTGCGATTCCGATTCGTGAATGATCATTCACGGAAACGTGTCGAAGTGCTGACGGTCTGTTAAACTGCTTTTGGTGATTTTGTAGTCGACACAGGGAATATGTGCCTTGCCTTCAAAGCGGTTCTTCAAACGATTGGGAATACGACCACTGGCGGCAAGGTTGCTCGCCTACGTATTGCTGTTCAGCCTTTTTCTGTCTCTGGTGGCAACGGGCGTTCAGCTAATCGGAGAATTCGAGCGGCGCAAGAACGATCTGCTGAATGACCAGACACGGGCCGCGGAGTTGGTTTCCGGAAGCATGAGCAACAACATCTGGCTGATGAATTTCAGCGAGGTGGCCAACAGCCTGGATGATATGAAAGCAGTGCCCGCTGTCCAGTACGGGCGGGTGGTGACCAGCACCGGCGAAACCTTCAGCACCGGCACTTACCCTGAGGGCCGGGTCATATCGCAGACCTTTCCACTGGTTTTCGACCGCTCCAACAACCGCAGTCCTGAAAACGTTGGCACACTCACCGTCACCTCCTCCATAGACCAGATCTACACAGACCTGCGTAACCGCGCGTTCCTGAACCTTTTGTTTCAATCCATTGTTGTCATGCTGGGCACCCTGGGCTTGCTGGTGATCGTTCGTTTAACGCTTACCCGGCACCTGGAATCCATGGCCGATTACGCCGCGCGGCTGAACCTGGATGCCCTGGTGGACCCTCTGAAACTGAAGCGAAAGGCCCGGAAAACGCCGGACGAGCTCTCGGAATTGGAACAGGCCCTGAACAAGATGCGCCTGCAGATTCTCGAGGACACCCGCTCCCTGCGCCAGACCACGATCCAGTCCCAGGGAGAGCGGGACGAGGCGGTGCGGGCTAACCATGCCAAGAACCAGTTTCTGGCCAATGTCAGCCACGAGCTGCGCATCCCGCTGCAATCCGTGCTGGGCTACGCCAACCTGCTGACCGACACGCCTCTCGATCAGGAGCAGCGTGAGTACGTGCAGACGCTGCTGAGTGCCTCCGAGAGCCTCTCTGCCATCATCAACGATCTTCTGGACATCTCCAGCATGGAAGCGGGCAAGCTGGTACTCGAAGACATTCCCTTTGACCTCAGGGAAACTCTCAATGACCTGGTGCACATGCTTGGCTCTCGCGCCCGCGAGAAAGGCCTAGCACTGGAGCTTCGGATCGACGAAAACCTGCCCTGGGCCCTGAAGGGCGACCCGGTTCGCATTCGCCAGATATTGTTGAACCTGACCTCCAACGCCATCAAGTTTACCGATTCCGGCCATGTGCTGATCAGTATCGAGGTGTTGGGCCGCCGGGATGACAAGGCTCGCCTGCGTATTGCGGTGGAAGACACCGGCGTGGGTATCAACCCGGAAGATGTTCCCCTGGTTTACGAGCCCTACGTGCAGCTTGGCCAACAGTTCCAGCGCCAGTTGCCCGGTGCAGGCCTCGGCCTCACCATCTGCCGCCAACTGGTGGGCCTGATGGACGGGTCCATGGATCTCGAAAGCCGCCCCGGTGAAGGCTCGACCTTCTGGATGGAACTGACCCTGCCCGTGGCCCCGGAGAACGCCGCCCGGGTTCGGCCAGATACCCGGATGGTGAAGAATCGCAGGATTCTGGTAGTGGATTCCTATGAGCTATCCCGCAAGATCACTCTGGAAATGCTGTCCCGGCACGAAGTGCACATCGAAGCGGTGAAATCCGCCGGCGAGGCGCTGACGTCCCTGCGCACAGCGTTCGATGGCCAGCAGCCGTTCGACGCGATCATTCTGGATGGCTTTGTACCGGATATGGACAGCGACCTGCTGTGCCGGCAGATCCGTAGCAACCCGCTCTGGTCAGATATGCGCCTGCTGATCCTGTCGTCCAACCCGCAACGGGGCGACGCCGAACATTTCCGCCAGGCCGGTGCAGATGCTTTCCTGAGCAAATCTCTGCGAGAGTCTTGCCTGACGCCAATCCTCAACCAGTTGTTTGCCGATGCAGCCAAAGAAGAACGGCGCTTCCTGACCCGATTCTCGCTGCAAGCCACCACCGATACCGCCCGGCGCCGGGAGCTTCCCTGCGGCCGAATGAAGGTGTTGCTGGTGGAGGACAACCCTGTGAACCGCACCCTGACCCGTCGACTGCTGGAGAAACTCGGTTGCGACGTGATGACCGCCAACGATGGCGAGGCCGCGGCCAGCCTCTGGCAGTGGCACCCGTTCGATCTGGTGTTCATGGATTGTGTGATGCCCCGTGTGGATGGCTTTGAAGCCACCCGACGCCTGCGGGAATGGGAGAAAACCCACAACCGCGTGCGCATCCCGGTGGTCGCGCTGACCGCCAGTGCCATGGAAGAAGACGAGGAACGCTGCCGCCGATGCGGTATGGATTCGTTTGTTGCCAAGCCTGTCAATATTGAAATGCTGCGGGCAGTACTGGAACAATATTGTCAGGCGTCTGCTGCCTCCTGAGACCGGCTTACCGAACTACAGGCACAGACATTCAGACACGTTTCCGATACCCGAAGGCAACCATGAACGTTGAATGCCCAACCTGTAAAAAGTCCGTGGAATGGACCGAGACCAATCCCTGGCGCCCTTTCTGCTCCGAGCGTTGCAAACTGATCGATCTGGGAGCCTGGGCCAACGAGGAATACCGGGTACCCGCAGAGAACGCATCACCGGAGGATCTGGACCAGGGCGGCGAGACCACCCGGCACTGACCTGCGAAAAATGAAAGTTAACGGGGACTTACCGGCATTTAAGTTGAGTGGCCCGGAACACCCCGTTAACATACCGGCAATTCTGCTAAAAACGTAACGAAGGTGCACATATATGAAAGCGTCCCGGATTTCCCTGATGATTCTCTCACTGGCTGCCGCGCCTGCCTTTGCAGGGGATGTCGACCTCAGCCTCACCAACGATTCGGTGAAGGGCCAGGTAAATTTCTTCGGCACCAACAACGACCTCCAGCTTGGCACCGGTTACACCTACCGCGAAGGTGGCCGCGATATTTTCAACGTTGATTTCCATGCCCAGGGCCGCACGGCAATCGGCAACCTGCCCACCACAGCCGGCATCGGCATGAGGGGTATCTATTGGGATCAAAGCCGCGCCGATGGCGGTGCTGTCGGTCTTGGCGGTTTTGCGACCGTCAATATCCCGGATGTCCCTGGCCTGTCGTTCACCGGTGGCCTGCACTACGCCCCCAGCATTCTCTCGTTTGGCGATTCCGATGATATGACCAGCCTTGAGCTGCGTGGTAGCTATCGGGTTATCCGCAACGCCGAGATTTTCGCCGGCTATCGCTATCTGAACACCGATATCGAGAACTCCTCACGAGACGTCAATCTCGATGAAGGCGTTATGGCGGGCATGAAGATTTTCTTCTGATTCCTGCCTTTTCTGAAACGGGCCCGGTGGGGCCCGTTTCGTGTTCCCTCCATAACCCTTTCGTGCTTTTCCTCACGCTTTCCCGAGAATCCGACTGTTAGACTGTTTGCCTGTATTTTCTGCACGGATAGCCAGGCATGCGTTTCACACTCGGTTTATTGCTCTCCTCAACTCTGTTGCTCACCGCCGGATGCGGAAGTGGCGAAGACGCCATTGAGGGCGCGGCCAGCCAGCCCAACGACTTCGCTGGAAACAAGAATCCGGTCGATGACTTCAGCTCCGGTAGCACCGGCGATTCCAACAACGCCGGTGGCCTTGCCAGCAATGAAGTACGGGTGACCATGGAAGTACCGGGTGGTGTCACCAGCGAGGGCGAGCCTACCCGCCGCAACCTGAGAATCGTACAGCCGGACAGGGTGAGTGTTTACTACACCAACCAGGCCTTGCAGAACCTGGGCGAGCCTCCCATTTCCAGCCGCACCGACAGCGAAGGTTTCACCATTATCGAGTTCACAGAAGGCCTGCCCCTTGGACCAGATGTGATTATCGATGCCAGTTATGGCAACACCCGGATGCGAGCCCTGGCGGCCGATGCAGACCGGGATGTGAAGGTGAATCCTTTTTCCGAATATCTGGTGCGTAACACGCTCAACAGCTATACGGCCGGTGAGTTCCAGACCATTATGGATTGCGTTGCCGATGAGGGTGGCGAGCTGTGCCTGAACAAGTATGTCTGGTCTACCCTGGCCGATCAGGTGCACGACTTTGAAATTGAGATTCCATCCAATGTTGGCCTCGGCGGTGCCCTGGATATTCTCGAAGATCGAGGAGACTTTGCCCGTTATGTGAGCGCAATGGCCGACTACGCCGTGCTCGATGAGACGTCCTCGGGAAAGATCAGCGCCAGTTCCGCAGACTACAATTCAGTATTCCTGGGTATCGAGCTGGGGCAGACCTTTCTCGAGTCTACCCTGAGCGGGTCCGGACAATGGGGTGTTCGAACGGCCCAGGAAGAGGTGCTGACCGATGATAATGGCACCGGCTATGTCTATCCGGCTCTCACCCTGACCAGCTTTGATGCCTTCAACATCCGAGTGACCTCTCTGGCCAACGATATTCCATACGATCGCGAGGCTCTGATTCACCAGGCGGGAAACGACTTCTTCGTGCGGGGCTCTGAATACTGGGAACGGAACACTCATTCTTCATCCCCCGGAGCAGCCACGCTGTTGGAAGACACCCGCCTGCTGGCAGGCCGGGCCCTGTATCAGAGCATTACCGGCCGGGGCAGCTCGAAAATTATTGGCTGGACTCGCAATCCCTACTATCTGGACGCCTTCACAAGCGCGCCTGAGGATGAAACCACTGGGCCCGACCGGGTGATCAGCGGCTATTTCAGCGCTGGCAAAGCGATCGAGCTGGAAGCAGACGGCGACCAGTTGCGGCGGCTGGGTACTCTGGAGGATCAGTATCTGTCAGTTCTTGAGGTCAACCTCCTCAGAAAGGAGGGATTCGACGCCGACAGTCTGAATGGCCGCGACTACAACATGCTGTATCTTGGAACCCGATTCAGCGACGAGACAACGCCTCTCACCATCGAAACAGGCGTTGGCCAATGGCAGATTTCTGGCGGTACAGTTAACCAATCCCAGAGCTTTACGTCATTACAACGAGACAGTTCAGGCACTGTCTCGACGGACTCCACCGGTACCCGAGCAGAATCCTGGACCCTGAGCAACCGAACCTCGCGGCTCAGCAACGGGGATGTGGATATCGGACGACTGAACCTGGACATCACCACCGCTTCCGGTGATTTCCAGCAGCCAGATATTGGTGTCGGTGCCAGCACCCCGGATGGCACCCTGATGGCATTCAACCTGGACGATAGTCCGCTAGGCGACGGTATCCTGATTGCCGCAGAACAAACCGCGAACACCGCACCGGCTACGGGACAGTTCAGGCTTCAGGGCGTGGCCCTGGCCCTGACATCGCAGACGAACCGCCTCCAACATTTTGACAATGCCCTGCTGACCATCGAATCCTCAAGCTCGGCAACACTCTCGCCGACTTCGCTGACCAGCACCCATTCCGTTGATGACGAGACCGTGACAAAACCTGCGCTGGAGAGCCTGGCGGACATCGACCTGGCGCTCAGCCAACTGGGCGACGGGAGGGTAGAGTTCACCTCAGGCAACCTTGTGCTTGAGGGTTTTCACACCGCCAGTCAGGACCAGTTCTATTTGCGTTTCCGAACCACAGGGGGTGGTGAGGAACAGATCGGTTTGCTGGTTGCAACACGACTGCCCTGACGGCAGTGGCATCCGACGAAACCCAACTGGCAAACGCTCTCGTATAACCTGTTATAATCATTGCTATATCGATTGAAACGAGAGGTTTTATGTCTGCGGGTAAACGGGCCGTCATACTGATGCTCCCCCTGATTGCATTTGCGATCGGCGGTGGCTTTTATACGCCACAGGCCAGTATTGACCGGATCAACTCCGATAACACAGGCTCCGAACCCGCACTGTCTTCTCTACCTCCGCTCCCAAGTTGGGCCAACGACGACTTGCCGGATTTTTCTCAGTATCAGGACACCACAGAGAAGAAGGCCGCGTTCTTCTCGTTTCTCTACCCACGGATTGTTCTGGCCAACTCACGGATTCTGATTGAGCGAGACTACCTGGATAGCCTAGCTGCGAAGGAGACATTGACCAGCAAGGAGTATGATTGGCTGGCCCAACAGTCTGAGCGATTAAGAGTGGATGCCGAGCCCGGCAGCGACGAGCAGTTTGCCCTGCTACGCAAGCGTCTCGATGTGATTCCTCCGTCTCTGATCCTGGCACAGGCCGCCAACGAATCCGCCTGGGGCACCTCCCGGTTTGCCACGAAAGGTAATAACCTTTTTGGCCAGTGGTGCTTTTCGAAAGGCTGCGGACTTGTTCCCCGCGGCCGAGCAGAGGGCGCGAGCCATGAGGTGGCCAAGTTCTCCTCACCCTACCGCTCGGTTCGTGCGTACATACAGAACCTGAATCGCCACCCGACCTATCAGTTGTTGCGAGACGTCCGCCTCGAAGACCGCCGTGATAATGCCCCTCTCTCAGGCCTGGAGCTTGCAGAGGGTCTGCTTGGCTACTCCGAGCGCGGAGAAGAATACATTGAAGAGATCCGGGCAATGATTCACTACAACAACCTGGAGTTTTACGACGACGATTTCCGCAGCGTGGTTAGAAACCTCGAACCCGGCAGCCTCGAACAGCTGGCTTCTACCGAAGCGGAAACCGGTTTGCTACCCCGCCAATCATCACTGAAAACCAACCCGGCTGAAGGTTAGAGACCCTACCCCATGCTCGATTTTCTCCCCGCGCCGCTGAAGGGGACTTTGGCGGCCCTGCTCATCCTGTGTAACACGTTGGTGCTGATTCCGTTTCTCCTCGCAGTCGCCCTGCTTAAACTCGTTCTGCCCATTACCGCCGTACGAAAGGGCTGCACGGTGATCCTCAACACCATCGCGTGGGTCTGGATTGGCTTCAACAATCTGCTGATGGAACTTCTGCACAAGGTCGACTGGGATGTGCGGGGCGTGGAAAATCTCAGCCGGAAGCACTGGTATTTTGTCACCTGCAACCATCAAAGCTGGGCCGACATTCCCGCCATTCAGTACGTACTGAACAGCCGGATTCCCCTGCTGAAGTTCTTCCTGAAGAAACAGCTGATCTGGGTGCCGTTTCTGGGGGTTGCCTGGTGGGCGCTGGATTTTCCGTTCATGCATCGCCACACCAAGGAACAGATTGCCAAACGCCCTGAGCTCAAGGGAAAGGATGTAGCGGCCACCCAGGCTGCCTGCGAGAAGTTTCGCTATACCCCGGTGACGATCTTCAACTTCATGGAAGGCACCCGTTTTACGCCCGAGAAGCATGATCGCCAGAATTCACCCTACAAGCACCTCTTGAAACCGAGAGCAGGCGGAACGGCTTTTGTACTGGACGCGATGGGCGACATGATTCACACCATGCTGGATGTCACGATCGTGTATCCCGAAGGCAGGGCCGGCTTTTGGGATTACCTTTGCGGGCGAATCCGAAGGATTATTATTGACGTTCGGACGCGGGAAATTCCAGGCGAGTTTCTGGGAATGGATTACGAAAACAACCGGGAGACCCGGATTGCGTTCCAGCGCTGGGTGAGCCAGATTTGGGCCGAAAAAGATGCGCGAATCGATGAGCTTAAAGCAGCCCAAGCTCCCGGGCCCGGACAATAGCCTGGGTTCGGGATTTCACTTCCAGCTTGGCATTGATTCGACGCGCGTGGGTTTTCACCGTGTGCAGGGAAATATGCAGCTTGTCAGCTATTTCCTGGTTTGAAAGCCCTTTTGCAATCAGCTCAAGCACGCCCTGCTCCCGCTCACTGATGGGCTCCGCCAGGGTGTCCAGGGTACCCGCGACCTCACGCAGCTCGAACACCTCGCCCAGCGCCTCTTTAAACGCACTCTCGGGAAGCTGACCAAAGCCCTTCGTCATTAGCTCCTGCAATTCGTTCCTGAGCTCCCGGAAAGGACTGATGAAATGCTCTGCAGCAGCCTCATTGACGACGGTAGACAGAATCTTCAGGGCAACCACCGGTCCCTTTTCATCCAGAACGATCACAGCCTCAAGCAAACGCATGTGTAGCTCTACGCCCCATGGAATGGCTCCCTCATACCGTTCACGGATACCCTGCAGGGTTTCCCGGGCCTTTATCAGGTCACCGCGGGCGAGGTCGACCCGAACCTGAAGGCAGTCCAGCAAGCCCGGCATCATGGGGAAAAGCTCCGGTACGCAGCCCGCTTCCCGGTAAGGAGCAAGCTTTCGAACCGCCTGATCGGCACTGTCGATCTGATTCTGCGACAACCAGCAGTTGGCTTTCAGGGCCTCGAGAACAGGTACGAACAGGGATTCGTCGACTTGCCAGGAATGCATGGTACGCTCGGCCCGACCAATCCAGACAAACGCATCCTCCAATCGCCCCTGGGCCCGACACATCAAGACACGAATGGTCATCGCCAGCAGCAGTCCAAGATCCCTGGTCTGTTCAGCATGTCGCCCACAGGTGACCAACAGGCGATCTGCTTCCGCTTCACGGCCCTGATGCCAAAGCACAAGCACCAGATTCAGTTGCAGGCGGGTTTCACCAATCCGGGCAGGACGCGAGAGCTCCTGCATGGCGGTATCGAGACCGGTGCGCAACAATTGCTCTGCATGTTTCAGGGCGCCTTTGCCCAGTTCGATCCGGGCATGGGCATAAACCGCCAGTGCTTCCGAACCGGAATCGCCCGCTTCTCTTGCCAGTCTCGACGCAGCCCGGTTTGCTTCCCGGGCCTCCGGGAATCGACCCGCGGCGCACAATGCACTGGAACGGACCATCTGCGTGACAAGCTGGCCCTGAGTACTGAGTTCCCCGTCAGCCAGGGCCTCATCAGCCATGTCCAAAGCCGGCCCAACACTGCCCTCGCCCCGCAGGATAAACGCTTTCAAGGCACGAATCCGTGCAGCCTGCTCCTGTCGGTCGGTCACAGCCAGACCATCAATCAGCGCTCGAGCCTGGCGGAACTGGCCGCCAATTGCATGAACCCAGCTATAGACAATTCTGAGACGCACGCTTCGTTCCAGGAGCTGGGCCGGCAGACTCTTTCGAAGGCGCAGGAGCGATGCGGTATCCTGACCCAACAGCAAAGCCTCTGATCCCTCAGCGGCTATGCGGATGACTTCCTCGGCATCTCCAGACAGTAGCGCGTATTTCAATGCTTCCGGGAACTGGTCGCGCACGCCAAACCATCGGCTCGCCTGCAGCATCCGCTCCGAATAACCGGCCATTACGGGCGACTTCAGCCATTCCTGCAACAACGGGTTTACACGGAACCAGCGACCACGGCCCGGCAT
>MDTG01100743.1_pt1 | contig 16611 bp, 15 predicted proteins | sample 811421 | NCBI WGS metagenome assembly MDTG01 (sample SAMN05326645, study PRJNA326480) | marine metagenome | isolation source: seawater | place: Pacific Ocean: South East | collected 2011
CGCCTCGGTTCTTCGGCGGGAGCGGGGCGCGGCCGCTTCGCGGAGTCGGGGGGCGACGCTCGCTGCCGCTCGCTGCCGCTCGCTGCCGCTCGCTGCCGTCCGCTTTCCGCCTTCCGCCGTCCGCCTCGGTTCTTCGGCGGCACGGGGCGCGGCCGCTTCGCGGAGTCGGGGGGCCGCCAGCGCTCGCTCCCGCTCGCTGCCGCTCGCTGCGCTCGCTGCCGTCCGCTTTCCGCCTTCCGCCGTCCGCCTCGGTTCTTCGACGGGACGGTGCGTGGCCGCTTCGCGGAGCCACGCTGCGGCTGGGCGGGCGCTCGAGCTCGGGCGGGCGCTTCGGCTCGGGCTGGCGCTCTTGCTCGGGCTGGCGCTGCGGCTCGGGCTGGCGCCGCCGCTCGAGCTCGGGCTGGCGCTTCGGCTCGGGCGGGCGCTTCCGCGCGGCTGGGGCTGGCGCTTCGGCTCGAGCTCGGGCCTCGGCCCCCCTCCGCGCCCCGTGGGCGAGGTCCGGGCAAGGGCCGTTCAGCGCCAGACTCGAAGCACGCTCTCCTCCGCCGGGACACCGAGGCGCACCGGGAAGCCGTAGTGTCCCGTGCCGCGGTGCACGTAGAGCCGGTCCGGGCCGCGGGCGAAGAGGCCGTGGTCGGGCATCTTCACGGCCGCCCAGACGACGGTCCAGTCGAGCCCCAGACTGACGAGGCCCACCTGGCCGCCGTGCGTGTGGCCGGCGAGCACGAGGTCCGCCTCCCCCTCCGGCACGTGCCGGAACGCGCCCGGGTCGTGGAGCAGCCAGAGCCGGAGGGCCCCCTCCTCGCGCGGATGACGGCGGGCGAGGCGGGCGAGGCGCGCCTTCCGATCGCGGAAGTGGAAGTCGCTGCCGACGATCTGCACCGGGCCGACGGGCGTGTCGACGGTCTGCGCGTCGTCGACGAGGAGCGTCACGCCGCAGACGCCGAGGGCCGTCTTCACGACCTCGGGCGCCTCGTGGTCGTGGTTCCCCATGCAGGCGAAGCAGCGGCCGCGAAGCTGACGGAGGGGGGCGAGCGCGTCCTCGAGGTGCCGCGGCGTGGCCTGGGACTCCATGGTGAGGAAGTCGCCCGTGAGCAGCACCAGGTCCGGGTCCGCGGCGACGACGCGCTCGCAGAGGCGGCGCAGGCGGCGCGGGCTCATCCAGGGGCCGAGGTGGGGATCGGTGATCTGCGCGAGGCGGAGCGGGCGCGGGCCGGCGCCGGCGGGGGGCGCGGCGAGCGGGTGGCGCGCGAGGGGGCCGGCGTCGCGGCCGTCGAGGACGATGTCGCGGGTCTCGCGGCGCGGGCGGAGGGACTGGAGGGCGCCGAAGAGGGCCAGCGCGTAGGGCGCCCACCAGCCCGGGAGCGCGAGGCCGAAGACGCCGGGGAGCGCCCAGGGGAGCGCGAGGATCGTGCCGCCGACGAAGACGTGACCCGGGAGGCTGACGAGGAGCCGGTAGGGGAGCGAGCGCATCGCCGGCCAGACGAGCCGGAGGAAGTGGAGGAAGGTCGCGGCCTGCAGGTAGACGAAGAGCGGCGCGGCGGCGTCGGCGCGGACCTGCGGGTAGAGGGCCGCGGCGAGGGCCGTCTGGGTGCCGAGGAGGATGGCGAGGAAGGTCGCGTAGAAGCGGTTGCGGAAGCGCGCCGCGAGCACGACGACGAGGGCCCAGGCGGCGACGCCACCCAGGACGAAGGACGCGGGCGCCGGCATCGCGGCGTTCAGCGCGCGCCAGCCGTCGAGGAGCGGGTGCACCTCAGCCGCCGCCGTCGGGGCCGCGCTTGAAGGGGCCGTGCTCGGCGAGCTCGTCCATCTGGCGCTGCGTCGAAAAGGCCTCGCGCGGGAGGAACTCGGCGACGGCCTGGCGGAGGCGCGGATCGCGGAGCCAGTGCACCGAGTGGATCTTCGCGGGCATCAGCCCGCGGCGGAGCTTGTGCGTGCCCTGCGCGCCGGCCTCGAAGCGGGTCATGCCCTGCGCGATCGCGCGCTCGATCAGCGCGTAGTAGCAGAGCTCGAAGTGGAGCATCTCGTGGTCTTCGAGGCAGCCCCAGTAGCGGCCGTAGAGGTGCGCGCCCTTCTCGAAGTTCAGCGTGCCAGCGACGGGCTCGTCCTCGCCTTCCGGGTAGGCGAGGGCCGCGACGGCGCGGTCCTTCAGGCGCTCGGGGCCGAGGTCGAAGAAGCGGTTGGTGAGGTAGGGGAAGGAGCCCTTGCGCGCGCAGGTGTCGCGGTAGAAGCGGCGGAGCGCCTCCCAGTCGGCGGCCGTGAGCTCGGCGCCGCTCTTCACGCGCACCTCGAGGCCCGCTTCGCCGACCTTGCGGCGCTCCTTGCGGAGCTTCTTGCGGTTCGAGGAGCGGAAGCGCGCGAGGTAGGCGTCGAAGTCCGCGTAGCCCTCGTTGTGCCAGTGGAACTGCATGGTGAGGCGCGGGAGGAGGCCCCCCGGCACCTCGAGGGCCTCGCCGGCGCGGATCAGGGCGTCGCGCTCGGCCTCGGTCACGAAGAGGAAGTGGATGGAGGAGGCGTCGGAGGCCTCGAGCACCTGGAAGGCGCCGGCGACGAGCGCGCGGACGACCTGGTCGTAGTCGGCGTCCGGGTGGGCGAGCAGGCGCTTGCCGGTGGCCGGCGTGACGGGCGCCATGGAGACGAGCTTCGGGTAGTACTCGACGCCGACGCGGTGGGCGGCGTCGGCCCAGCCCCAGTCGAAGATGTACTCGCCGTAGCTGTGGTCCTTGAGGTAGAGAGGCAGGCCGCCGACGAGCTCGTCGTCGTCCGTGTAGACGGCGAGGTGGAGGGGGAGCCAGCCGGCCTTGCCGCCGACCGAGCCGCTCTCCTCGAGCGCGTGGAGGAAGGCGTGCTCGACGAAGGGATCGTCGTCGCCCGTGAGGGCGTCCCAGGCCTCCGGATCCACGTCGCCCAGGCCCTCGAGCACCTTCACGTACACGGCATCACCTGCCTACGGAGGTAGGGCGGGTGCGCGCCCATCGCAAGCGGGGCCCGGTGGAGTCGCCGGGCGGAGTCGCCGGGCGCCGGGGGAGCCGGCATACTGCCGCGCCATGGACTTCCGCGGACGCTCCGTCGTGCTCACCGGCGCCTCGAAGGGGATCGGCGCTCGCCTCGCCGAGCGGCTGGCCGAGCGGGGCGCGCGGCTGACGCTGGCGGCCCGGAGCGCGGGCGCGCTCGAGGAGGTGGCCGGGCGGTGCCGGCAGCTCGGGGGCGAGGCGATCGTGGCGCCGACGGATGTCGCCGATGCGGAGGCGTGCGGAGCGTTGGTGGCGCGCGCGGTGGAGGCCTGGGGCGCGATCGACGCGGTCGTGCACAACGCGGGCATCTCGATGTGGGCGCGCTTCGACGAGGTCGAGGACTTGGGCGTCTTCGAGCGGATCATGCGGGTGAACTACCTCGGCCCGGTGTACCTGACGCACCACGCGCTGCCGCACTTGAAGCGCTCGCGCGGGCTCCTGGTGGCGATCAGCTCGCTGACGGGGAAGACGGGGGTGCCGACGCGCTCGGGCTACGCGGCGAGCAAGCACGCGCTCCAGGGCTTCTGCGACAGCCTGCGCATCGAGCTGCGGCACACGGGGGTGGACGTGTGCGTGATCAGCCCGGGGTTCGTGGACACGGACATCCGCGCGACGGCGCTCGGGGGGGATGGGGCGTCGCTCGGGGCGAGCCCGCGGGACGAGCGCGAGAACATGAGCGTCGACGAGTGCGTGGAGATCGTCGTCGAGGCGATGGAGGCGCGGCGGCGCGAGGTGGTGATGACGGGCCTCGCGAAGGCGGGCATGGCGCTGAAGCTGATCTCGCCGCGGGCGGTCGACTGGATCACCGCGCGGAAGATCGGCGACCCCGGGAAGTAGGGGCGCGGACGCAGGCGTCGACGTCGCGTGGTCGACGCTTTTCGGTCGACCTCGCTCAGCCGAGCGCCGCGTAGCCGACGCCCTTCGGTCGACGCTGCGTGATCGACGCTGCGTGATCGACGCCGCTCAGCCGAGCGCGGCGCGCATCTGCCGCGCGGAGTGGTAGCGGTGCGCGGGGTGCGTACGGAGGGCGCGAGCGACGACCTCGGCGAGGTCCGTGGGCACGTCGGGTCGGTAGAAGCCGACCGAGGGGGCGGGCTCGCGGGCGATGCGCACGAGGAGCCGGCTGAGCTGCGCCTCCTCGAAGGGCGCGCGCCCCGTGAGCGCCGTGAAGAGGACCGCGCCGACGGCCCAGAGGTCGGTCGCCGGCGAGACGGGCTGCTCCCCCGTGACCTGCTCGGGCGCCATGTAGTGCGGCGTGCCGAGGAGCACGCCCTCTTCGGTGATGAAGGGCAGCGAGTCGGTGGGGACGAGGGGCTTCGCGATGCCGAAGTCGAGGAGCTTGATGGCGAGGGGCGCGTCGCTCGGTGCCTCGTCGAGGAGAAAGACGTTCTCCGGCTTCACGTCCCGGTGCACGAAGCCGCGGGTGTGGACGGCCTCGATGGCCGAGAGGAGCTGGTCGGCGAGGGCCCGCACCTCGCCGATGGCGAGGGGACGCTCCTCGAGGGCGCTCGCGAGGTCGCGGCCGGCGAGGAGCTCGAGGACCTGCCAGGCGGTGCCGTCGGGGTCGCAGCCGGCGTGGTAGAGGCGGACGATGTGCGGGTGGTGGATGACGGCGGCCGTGCGGGCCTCACGCTCGAAGCGGCGGCGCTGCTGGTCCGAGCCCTTGAAGCGCTCGTGGAGGATCTTCACGGCGACGCGCTCGCCGCTGGGCTCGTGGCGGGCCTCGTAGACGGCGCCGCCGCTCCCGTTCCCGATGCGACGCCGCAGCCGGTAGCAGCCCCCCACGAGCCGATCGATGCGCTTGTCCCACCGGCGCGCGCGGGCGTCGGGCGCGTCGAGGAGGGTGTCGCGGTGGTGGGGGGTGCTCGGCGTGGGCGAGCCGAGCGGGAGCGTGTCCATGGTGCCTCGCGGGGCCCCCGAGGTGGGGGAACGGGTAGGTGTACGGGAGCTGCGCGATTGAGATTCCCCGTGGGGCCGGGCCAATCACGTCTCACGTGAGCGATCGCACGATTTCGAGGCGAACGTCGGGGGAAGCCCCGACGCGAGGATGGCCCGCCCCCGGGCCCGGGTCGAGCCGCCCCACGCCCCGCATCTCGTCGCCCTTCATCGAACGATCGACCCCGAATTCGTTCGAGACATCGGAACGACGAGCATCGCACGCGATACACCCACCCTGCCCTCGCGCCCCCTCTCCCGAAGCAGAACCGAACGATATCCAGCCCTTACCCCCGCTGCTTTCGAGCTCGATCGAAAGAACGTCCGCAGGACACCTGACGGCGTCCGCAGGACTCCTGGGTAGGCGTCCGCAGGACTCCCAGGTAGGCGTCCGCAGGACTCCCCGGCAGGCGTCCACAGGACTCCCCGGCAGGCGTCCGCAGGACTCCCGGGTAGGCGTCCGCAGGACTCCCCGGCAGGCGTCCGCAGGACTCCCCGGCAGCGTCCGCAGGACTCCCCGGCAGCCGTCCGCAGCCGAGCGGCACGGGTGGTGGCTCGGGCGCGCGGGCCTGGCGCGGCTGGGCCTAGGCGAGGGGACGGCGGCGGCGGAGGGCCCAGAGGCCGAGCAGCAGCCAGGGGAACGCGACCTCGCCGCGCCCGGCCGTCCGGCAGCTGCAGCCCGCCCCGACGGCCTTGCGGAGCTCGCGCGGCTGGAAGGTCCCCGCGTCGAGGCCCGGCGCCCCGGCGTCCGGTCCACCGACGCCCGCGTCCACGCCCGGCCCCCCATCCACGCCCGGCCCCGCGTCGGTCCCCGGGCAGACCGGATCGACCCCGTCGCAGTCCGAGTCCACCCCGTCCCCGCAGGCGTCCGCCGCCCCCGGGTAGATGGTCGGGTCGTCGTCGCGGCAGTCCACGCTCGTGTTCGCTCCGTCCATGTCCGCGTCGACCGGCGCGCTCCGGCAGACGTCGTCGCCCGCCTGCACCATGCAGCCCGCGTCACAGTCCTCGCGCGTGACCTCACCGTCGACGCAGCGCGCCCGGCCGGTCCCGTCGCAGCTCCACTCGGCGCCGAGCCCATCGGGGCAGGCCGGCGGGTCCGCGCAGACGTCGTCCGTGCCCGTCGGCATGGCGACGCAGCCGTAGGGGCAGGCCTCCCGCATCACCTCGCCGTCGATGCAGCGCACCCGCTCGGTGCCCGCCATCTCGCAGGTCCAGATCGGATACGTGCCCTCCGGGCAGGTCGGCGTGGTCGGCCCGCAGGTGGTCCCGGGGAGCCCGCGGTAGCTCCCCTGCTCGTTCCAGAGCGTGGACGCGATGTCCGAGCAGTCCCCCTCGAAGGGGTCGAACGCCGTCGTGTACCCCCCGCCGAGCGGCCGCGTCTCGAAGTGCAGGTGCGCGCCCGTGCTGCAGCCCGAGCTCGCCACCTGCCCGACCACGTCCCCGCAGCGCACCGTGTCGCCCACGCCGAAGCGGATCGAGCCGTTCCGCATGTGCGCGTAGGTGACCTTGTAGGAGCCGTGGTTGATGACGAGGTGGTTGCCGTAGCCGAAGCCGAAGTCCGTGCCACAGCCCGAGCCGCCGCAGGCCGTGCACATGTCGAAGTGCCCGTCCTCGGCCCGCTCGACGACCCCGTCCGCGGCGGCGACCACGTCGTGGCCCGCGGCGATGGCGCCGTTGCCCCCCGAGAGGCTGAAGTCGGAGCCGCGGTGCCCGTCGTAGGAGCTGCTCCCGCAGTTCCAGTCGAGGTCCCCCGCGTCGCCGCCGTTGTTGTCGAAGTAGTACCAGTTGCCGATGGGCACGTCGCTGGCGAGCGGGCGGCTCAGCTGCGCGGCAGCGGGCGCGGGCCCGGCGAGCGCGTGCAGGGCGAGCGCGGCGAGGGGAGCGGCGATGGCGAGAGGCAGGCGGCTCATGGCGCGCCCCTCCAGCGGCGGCGCACGGGCCGCGCGTCGGCGCCGTCCCAGACGACCTCGTCGCCCTCGAAGCGGAGCGCCGAGGCGCTGCCGGGCGGGCGCACGTAGCGGTCGCCCCAGTCCTCCCCGACGCGCAGATCGCAGTTGCTCAGGCAGCGCGCCTCGCCGCCCTCCGCGTCGATCCGCCAGAGCCCCGCGACTCCGCTCGGCTGCGCGCCGACCCCGAGCACGCTCCGCCCGTCCGGCGCCCAGCGGAGCGCCCCGAGGCTCTGCAGCCCCGTCGGGAATCGCGCGATCTCACCGCCGCGCGGCGCCTCCCCGGCCGCGAGCGCGCCAGCCACCGCCGCGAGCCCATCGAGCTCGGCGACCCAGAGCTCGGCCTCGAGCCGCGGTCCCTCCTCCCGCGCCACGACCCAGGCGGCCCGCGCGCCGTCGGGCGAGCGCCGCGGCGCCGCGAAGACGCCCCGGGCGAGCACGACCTCGTCGAGCCGCAGCACGCGCTCCCCGTCCACCCAGGCGATGGCGTCGCCGAAGGCCACCGCGTCCACGACCGGCGGCAGCTCCACCGGCGTCCGCGTTCCGTCGCCATGCTCCCAGGCGAGCGCATGGAGCGGCGCGCCGTCTCCGCCCGGCGGCGGCGCCCAGACCTGCTCGGCCTTCACCAGCCGTCGCCCGGAGGACCGCGCCCCCTCGAGCGCCTGGGCCTCCGCGCCGACCTCCCCACCGGAGCGCCCCGGCGTGCAGCCCACGAGGCCGACCAGGAGCGCGGAGACGAAGAGGGAACGCATCAGGTCCCGAGCATAGCGCGGTGAACCGCTCTCGCGCAGCGCCGTCAGCGCAGTTCAGCCCGCCGCCGCTTTCTGGCCCGGTCCCGGCCGCGCGAGCGACCCTCGCGCCATGCCGCAGCCCCCGAAGAAGCGCGTCCTCCGCTCCAGCGCCGGCTCCACCTGGCGCATGGCCAGCTACGAGCCCGTCCCGCCCCCTCCCCCCGAGCTCCCCGAGCCGCGCCCCCCGCGCCGCCGCGAGCGCCTCGACCGCCGGCTCCTCGCCGCCCTCCGCCGCATCTGAGCCCGCAACCCAGCACGACCCCCGGCGACGCCCTCCCGCGCATGCCATGATCGCCTCGTGCGCGAGGTGACCGAGGCCCTGCTCGAGGTGCTCCGAGGGGGCGGCCGCGGCGCGCTCGCGACCGTCGTCCGCACGGCCGGCTCGGCCCCCCAGGTCCCCGGCGCCCGCCTGCTCCTCCGCCCGGACGGCCAGCTCGTCGGGACCGTGGGCGGCGGCGCCATCGAGCAGGTCGTCGTCGAGGAGCTCCGCGCCTGCCACGCCGACGGCCGGCCGCGGGTCGTCCGCCGCGATCTGGGGCGCGACCTCGGCATGTGCTGCGGCGGCCGCATGGAGGTGTTCGTGGAGCCCATCGAGAGCGCGCCCCGGCTGATCGTCTTCGGCGCCGGCCACGTCGCCAAACCCACGGCGGCGCTCGCCCGCACGGTCGGCTTCGAGGTGGTCGTCGTCGACGACCGGGAGGAGCTCAACACGGAGGCGCGCTTCCCCGGCTGCACCCGGCTCCCCTTCGAGCCCGAGGAGGCCGTGGAGGATCTCGCGCCGCGCGCGAGCGACTGGCTGCTCATCGTCACGCACGACCACCACCTCGACGAGCGCGCCCTCGACGTCTACGCGCGCCGCCCGCACCGCTACATCGGCATGATCGGGAGCCGCCGGAAGGTCTTCCGCGTGCTCCAACGCATCCACGCCCGCGCCGCGCTGCCGCCCCTCGAGAGGGTCTACGCGCCCGTCGGCCTCGACGTCGGCGCCGTGACGCCGGAGGAGATCGCCGTGAGCATCGTCGGCGAGCTGGTCGCGCTCCGGCACGCGCAGCCGGCGGCGCACATGCGCGCCGTGGAGGACCCGCGCCTCCGCAAGGTGCTCGAGGGGCAGCTCACCCCCGAGGCCGCCGCGAAGCTCCCGGCCGAGTAGCGCGCCGGCGCTCAGGCGCGCTTGCCGAAGACCGCGAGGGCGACGCCGGCCAGGCAGAGCAGCGCGCCGCCGACGCGCGCCGGGCTGAGGGCGATGCGCTCGACGACCGCGTCCCAGATCAGGCTCGCCGCCATCTGCGCCGCGACCACGCCGACGAAGACCTCGAGGGCGCCGATGCGCGCGACGGCCCAGGGGAGCCCGGTGATCAGCAGGAATCCGAAGACCCCCGGGAGCAGCCACCAGATCTTGAGCTGCGAGGGCGAGGCGCCGGGAGCGACGGCGTCCAGCCAGCCCCGCTGGGCCGCGAAGAAGAAGCCGCCCGCGAGGAGCGCCACCATCACGCCGTTCAGGAAGATCGTCGGCGCGAGCCCCCACGTCGCGGCGATGCGCCGGTTGAGGCCGGCCTGGAAGACGGCGATGGCGCCCAGGGAGAAGGCGACGGCGAGCGCGGCGGGCATGGGGGCCAGACGCGTTACCCGCTCCGGCGCGGCGGGTCCAGCCACGATGGACATCCCCCGGACACGAGGCCGAAACACCACGCGCTCGCGGCTCGGCTCGGTCCCCCTTCGCCCCGACCCGCGTGAAGAGGTGAAGGGGTGCAGCGGCGCTCAGGCGGCGGGCGGGAGGTAGCGCAGGCGGCGCTGGGGCACGGGCGGGGGCGTGCCGCGGAGCTCCTCGCCGAGGCGGATGCGGCTCTCGAGGGCGATGTTCGTGAAGCGGAGCCCGACCGCGTAGCCCGGGTCGCCCTCGCGCCAGCCGCCGACGACCCGCGCGACCTTCGCCTCGGCGTCCACCCAGGTGTCCGAGCCGGGGATCTGGAAGCTCACGACGACGTCCTGCCCGACGCGCGCCTCGGCGTCGGCGGCGAGGAGCATGCCGTGCGGCGAGACGTCGAGGACGCGCTCACCGAGGAGCTCGAAGCCGTCGAGGAGAGCGGCCTGGCAGGGGGTGCGGAGGGCGCGCCGGACGATCTTGCGGCGCGCGACGGAGGAACGGGACGAGGTGCGCATGATGTGCTCCGATGTAGGACACGAACGTACCTGCGCCCGATCCCCGCTCCAAGAAAGCGGCGGCCCGCCCCGGCGGCGCGCCTTCGACGGCGCGCCTTCGACGGCCCCGAAGCCCGCTGCTATGGGGAGGGCATGGGTCTGCTCGGCAAGCTGTTCGCCAAGAAGAAGATGCCCGTCCACCTGGACGATGCGTCGTTCACCGAGGAGGTGCTCCAGAGCGACCTCCCGGTCATCGTCGACGTCTGGTCCCCCGGCTGCGCGCCCTGCAAGAAGCTCGAGGAGATCATGGTCGGGCTCGCGACCGAGTACGACGGCCGCGTGAAGGTCTGCGAGCTCGGCACGCACATCGCGCCGCAGACGGCCGCGAAGCTGCGCATCAGCGCGACGCCGACGGTCCTCTACTTCCAGAAGGGCCGCGAGAAGGATCGCGTGATGGGCTTCCGCGGCAGCCTCTACCACCAGCAGGCGATCGAAGAGCTCTTCGAGGTCTGAGCCGACGCGCGGTGCCGACGCGCGGTGCCGACGCCCGGCCGCCGCTGTCGACGCCCGGTGCCGACGCCCGGCCGCGCGCCTCCCGACCCGCCTCGCGTTCCCCGCCGTCGACGCGCACCGCGGCGCGAGCGGGCGACGCTCCGACGCACCTCTGCGCTCGCGTTCTCGCGCGGATCCGCTACCTTCCGCCGGGTGGATCGCGTTCTAGCTTTCATCTCTTGCGTCTGTCTGCTCGCCCTCCCCGCCTGCGGTGACGACGACGGCACCTCCCTCGACCGCGGCGACGCCAGCCCCGACGCCACCACGCCCGACGCAGGCGCCCTGCCGGACACGGGCCCCCCGGGCGACGCCGGCTCCCCGGTCCCGGACGACGTCTGCGCGCGCCTCGACCTCCCGCGCGACGGCTTCGACGCCGACGCCGACGGCCTGGTCTTCGGCGAGCCCGCCGGCGACTTCACCGTCACCGAGCTCGATGGCTCCACCTGGAACCTCCGCGAGGAGTGGACCGGCTGCGAGAGCTTCGTCTTCCTGATCTACTTCCCGAGCACCTACGGCGACGCGCTCTTCTCCACGGTCCCGGAGCCCCTCGTCGATCGCAGCCCGGAGAACGCGCACTTCTTCCTCACCTCCTACGAGGAGAGCGAGGCCGACCGGCGCGCCACCATGGAGCGCATGAGCGCCGCCCTCGAGGAGGGCTTCGACTTCCTCGAGTGGACCGACGAGCAGCGCGAAGCCGCCCGCGAGCGCGTCCACTTCGTCGTCGATCGCGTCGACCAGATCGAGGGCAGCGTCGGCCCCTTCGTCACCGACTACATCGAGTACATGCAGGACTCGGACAACCGGGTGGACCTCGGCGACCGGGGCCTGATCCGGCCGCCGGCGCCCTTCGTCTTCGGCATCGACCGGGAGCAGCGCTGGGACGCCGGCGGCAGCCTCGACGAGTTCGTCGGCGGCGAGCCGCGCCTCTCCATGGCCGCCTACCTGCCGCACTTCTACGACCACCGGGCGGCCCTCCGGCATCGCCTCGAGGGCGAGGAGGGCGTCGAGGAGATCGTGGTGCTCGACGAGGACGTGACCGACCGCGTGCTCACCCGCGAGGTCACGCTCCCGGACGCCGAGACCATGGCCGCCTTCGACACGCTCGAGATCGACGTCGCCGTGAACTGCCCCCACCGGAGCCCCTTCGCGTGCTCCGAGTGGGATCGCATCGCGCGCATCGAGCTCTGCCTGGACGAGGGCTGCGAGGAGCGGCGCGAGCTGGTGCGCTGGATCACGCCCTACTGGCGGCGCGGCCTGCGTCGCTGGGCCCTCGACGCCTCGCCCCTGCTCGGCCTCCTCCGCGAGGGCGGCGCGCAGACGCTCCGCGTGGTGATGGGCCCGGAGTGGGAGCGCGCCACCGAGCGGCATGCGCGCGTGGCCCTGCGGCTCTCGGAGCGAGGCGGCCCGCGCGCCATCGGGGCGGCCCTGGCCTTCCGCGGCGGCAACCTCGACGCGAGCTACAACGAGCGCGAGCCCTTCGCCTTCACGCCCCCCGAGGGCGCGACGCGCGTGGAGCTCGTGACGATCCTCAGCGGCCACGGCCAGGCCGAGGGCACCAACTGCGCCGAGTGGTGCGACCACCGGCACCGCTTCCGGGTCGACGGCACGGACCTCGAGGAGATCGCCTCGGGCCCGGGCATCGGCTCGGCGCGGGGCTGCGCGGAGCTCGCGGCCGAAGGCGTGCCGCCCGGTCAGTGGGGCAACTGGGCGCCGCAGCGCGCCTACTGGTGCCCCGGCCTGCCCGTGACGCCGCAGCGGGTCGACATCACGGACCACGTCACGCCCGGCAGCGAGAGCACGCTCGAGTACGCGGCGCGCTACCGCACGGAGGCCCCGGACGGAGCGGGCGGCAACGTCGACCTGAGCGCCTACGTCGTCTGGTACGAGTGAGCCGCTTCGCCGCGCGCCGGGTCGATCCGATGCGCGGCGTCGACCCGATGCGCGGCGTCGACCCGATGGCGAAGGCGTTCGCGCAGCGCTCGGTCAGCGAAGGAGCGCGGGCGGGTCAGTAGGCGCGCCGCTGGGCGGCGAGCGCGTGGTTCCGCATGCGGAGGTCGCCGGTCTCCGCGTAGAGCTCCCCGAAGATCGCCGCCGCGTCCATCATGCGGCCCTCGCGCATGGCGAAGATCGCCTCCGCCTCGCGCGCCCCGGCGCCGCCCGCCTCCGCGAAGGCCCGGAGCGCCGCCGCCCGCCGGTCGAGGGGCGCGTCGTGCACCTCGAGGGCGAGCCAGCCGTGGTAGGCCTGCAGCTCGACGGGCGCGAACCCCTCGGTGAGCGGGCGCCGATGGATGCCGTTCCAGCGCGCCCGGAAGAGCGCCCAGACGACTGGCGCCGGCGCGACAATCCGCCCGCCTTCGCTGGCGTGGTAGCGATCGAGCATGCGCGGGAAGGAGCCGAGCACCTCTTCCTCGGTCTCCTGCTCGAGCTCGCCCGCGAGCGCCGGCTCGAGCTGCTGCATGGCCTCCGCCCGGAGCGCGGCGATGGCGTCCGGTCCCTGCTGCTGCCGGAGGGTCGCCACGGCGCCGCGGATCTGCCGCTCGCGCGCGGCGAAGGCCTCCTGCGACTCGCCCTGCCCGACCTCCGCGCGCCCCTGCGCCGCGTAGAGCGCGCGGAGCCGATCGGCGACCCCGCCTTCGGGCGCCTGGCCGGCGAGGCGCGCGCTCTCCGCACGCACCTCGGCGAAGGCCCCGTCGTCGAGGCGGAGGGGCGGCAGCTCGTGCGGCGTGACCGGCTTCGGCAACACGAGGAAGAGGGCGCCGAACGCGGCCGCGAAGGTCGCGAGGATGAGGCGCGCACCGGAGGGCGTGAGGCGCGAGCGAGGCGCCTTGACGGGGGGCTCGGCCAAGCGCTACCCCTTGGGCCCCGTCGGGCGCGACGCCCGCGGGCCCACCCGAGCAGGCTCCCCGGAGGCCCCCGTGACCGGACGTCGCGTCCACGAACGATACGACTGCGAGCTCCCCGTCACCCTCGTCCACGGCGAGGAGGAGACCCCGGGCAAGGCGACCAACATCAGCCTGGGTGGGATGTACGTCGTGACGCCCCTCGAGCTCGCGTACGGCACGCCGGTGAAGGTACGTTTCCGCGTCCCCGCGCTCAAGGAAGACGCGCTCGTGGAGTGCACCGTGCGCTGGGCGAAGGACGACGGGATCGGCGCGCAGTTCGGCAGCCTGCGCGCGATCGAGGTCTGGGCGCTGAACCAGTACTTCAAGGGGCTGGAGCCCTCGCCGGTCCCGGAATAGCTGGCAAGAGGCCAGCGACTCCACCCATGCCCGTGCCCCTGCCCCTGCCCGCCACCTCCCATGAGAGGCCGGCGAGCAGGCTCGTGCTCCGACACGCCTGACCCGCTCGCGGCTCCACGTCCGAACCCGAAGCCGGGCACGGGCGCGATGGGCACGGGGGCTCGTCCTCGTGCCTGGCCGCTCGCGGCTCCATGTCCGAACCCGAAGACGGGCACGGGCAGGGGCACGGGCACGGGGGATCGTCCTCGCGTCTGGTCCGCTCGCGGCTCCATGTCCGAACCCGACCGCGGGCAGGGGCAGGGGCAGGGGCAGGGGCACGGGGGGTCGGCGTCGCTTCGCTCCTCCGATCCCTCACCCCATACGGCCCGCCCGCGCCACCGTCAGCGCCGTCATGTGCACCACCGTCGACACGCTCGCCCCCTGCTGGAGCACGTTCACCGGCCGCCGCATCCCCAGCACCAGCGGCCCGATCACCTCGCTCCCCATCGCGCTGAGCAGCTTGTAGGCGATGTTGCCCGCCGAGAGGTTCGGGAAGATCAGCACGTTCGCCGCCCCCTCGAGCGACGCGAACGGGTACGGCCCCCGCGCCGACTCGAGCAGCGCCACGTCCGCCTGCATCTCCCCCTCCACCTGCAGGTCCGGCCGCAGCCGCTTCACCCGCGCGGTCGCCTCCGAGACCTTCCGCTGGTGCGGGTGCGGCGCGTCCCCGAAGTTCGAGAAGCTCAGCATCGCCAACCGCGGCTCGATCCCCAGCTCCCGCACGAGATCCGCCGTCAGCACCGCGACCTCCGCCAGCGTCTCCGCGTCCGGGTCGATGTTCACGGTCGTGTCCGCGAAGAACTTCACGCCCTCCTTCGCGACGACCATGTAGCAGCCGCACGCGCGCCTCACGCCCTCGGCCACGCCGACGATCTGCAGCGCCGGCCGGATCGTGTCCGGGTACGGCGACGTCAGCCCGCTCACGAGCCCATCCACCTCGCCGCGCTGCACCATCATCATCCCGTACGCCGTCCGGCTCTTCTCGAGCGCCCGCCGCGCCCGCGCCCGCGTCATCCCCTTGCGCCGGCGCAGCGTCCACAGGGCCTCCGCGTACTCGTCCAGCGCCGGCAGCGCGCTCCGGTCCACGATCTCCACCCCCTCGAGATCCACCCCGAGCTCCTCGGCCCGCGCGCGCATCACCGCCGGCCGCCCGATCAACACCGGCCGCGCGATCCCCTCGCTCTCGACGATGTCCGCCGCCCGCAGGATCGTGTCCTCCTCCCCCTCCGGGAAGACCACCCGCCGCGGGTCCTTCCGCGCCATGCTCGTCACCTGCCACATGACCCGCCGCGTCGGATCGAGCTTCCGCTCGAGCTCGTGCCGGTAGGCCTGCACGTCGAGCTCCCGCTGCGCGAGCCCCGACGCGATCGCCGCCTCCGCCACCGCCGGCGCCACCCAGTGGAGCGAGCGCATGTCCATCGGCTTCGGGATCACGTAGTCCGGCCCGAACTTCATCGCCTCGCCGCCATAGGCCGCGAGCACGTCGTCCGAGACCCCCTCCCGCGCGAGCCGCGCCAGCGCGTCCGCCGCCGCCAGCTTCATGCGATCGTCGATGCCCGTCGCGCCCACGTCGAGCGCCCCGCGGAAGATGTAGGGGAAGCCGAGGACGTTGTTCACCTGATTCGGGAAGTCGCTCCGCCCCGTCCCGACGATCGCGTCCGGCCGCGCCGCCCGCGCCTCCTCGTAGCCGATCTCCGGATCCGGGTTCGCCAGCGCGAAGACGATCGGCCGCTCGGCCATCGTCTTCAGCATCTCCCCGGAGACGATGCCCCCCGCCGAGAGGCCGATCATCACGTCCGCCCCCTCGAGCGCCTCGGCGAGCGTCGAGCGCGGGTCGTCCGCCGGCCGCGCGAAGGCCCGGCGCGTCTCGTCGAGCCCCTCCCGGTCCACCTTCACCACGCCGTCCACGTCGACCAGGGTCACGTGCGCGGGCTTCACGCCGAGCTTCGTCCACAGGCGCATGCAGCCCATGGCCGCCGCCCCGGCGCCGATGCAGGTCACCTTCAGATCCTCGAAGCGCTTGCCCTGCAGCTCGCAGGCGTTCGTGAGCGCCGCCGCGCTGATGATCGCCGTGCCGTGCTGGTCGTCGTGGAAGACCGGGATGTGCAGCCGCGAGCGGAGCTGCTCCTCGATGTAGAAGCACTCGGGCGCCTTGATGTCCTCGAGGTTGATGCCCCCGAAGGTCGGCTCGAGCGCCGCCACGACGTCGATGAAGCGCTCCGGATCCTTCGCGTCCACCTCGATGTCGAAGACGTCGATGTCCGCGTACTTCTTGAAGAGGACCGCCTTGCCCTCCATCACCGGCTTCGCCGCGAGCGGCCCGATGTCGCCGAGGCCGAGCACGGCCGTGCCGTTGGTGATGACGGCGACGAGGTTGCGGCGGGCGGTCAGCGTGTCGACCTCGGCCGGGTCGGCGTGGATGGCGCGGCAGGGCTCGGCGACCCCGGGCGAGTAGGCCAGGCTGAGCTCGCGCTGGCTGCTCACGGGCTTGGTCGGGACCACCTCGATCTTCCCGGGCCGACCGGCGCGGTGGTAGGCGAGCGCGTCCTCTTTGCGGGTCATGGGCGGACACTAAACCAGAGCGCCCGCCTCCGGTGGCCTTCCCCACGACGATCGCCCTTTGGCCCGCGCGCACCTCGGGCTCCGACCGGGTCGACCGGCTGGACAGCCCCCCGCCCTTCCCCTAGCTTCGACGGGGCGAGGAGCGCTGCGGGGCGCCCGCGGTCGAGCGCTCGGTCGAGCGCCGCCAACCCCCGCTCCCCGAGGTGATGAGGACCGGAGACCGACCAGCGCAGAGGGTGCGGACGTGAAGGTCGATCTCCGCAAGAGCCTCTTCATCCTGCCGAACCTCTTCACGCTCTCGAGCGTGCTGTGCGGCTTCTACGCGATCCTCACCAGCACCCACCCGGAGGCGGGGAGCGACGACTTCTACCGCGCGTCGCTGCTGATCATCTTC
>MDTG01009920.1_pt1 | contig 16610 bp, 17 predicted proteins | sample 811421 | NCBI WGS metagenome assembly MDTG01 (sample SAMN05326645, study PRJNA326480) | marine metagenome | isolation source: seawater | place: Pacific Ocean: South East | collected 2011
ACTTATTCCAATTGCTTTAGCATTTTCAGTTCTTGCCGTGCTTCTAAGTGGAGATTTTAATCGAAGGGGACAACTTTGGCGCGTGTTGTCTGCAATTTCGTTGACATTATGTATTCAATTAGCTCATCTTGGTATACAGAATCTTGGTGAAAGAACACCAGCACTATCCATTGGCATGTACATTGTTCCCTTACTTCCAACTATAATTTCGATCTTTGCCCTAAGTCCAATGTCACAAATCTTATGCAGCAAAGACAAATCTCTTCCCCAAAATTCTACAATAAGCTGACAATTTTCTATGCATCTTCATTTAACATTCGCTCAATATATCGGAAGGCAGTTCTTATTCTGGTGGTTCAGCGCATTTGCGCTTATCGCTATTTTAGTCTCATTATTTGATGCTATCGAACTTCTCCGAATTACAGCCAGCACTGCTGATATCTCATTGGGTCTGATTTTATCTATGGTATTCTTTAAACTTCCTGGGCTGATGGAGAAAGCTATACCTTTCACGATACTATTTGGAGGCATGACAGCATTTTGGAGACTTAATAGACACCAAGAGTTTGTTGTGGCTCGTGCTGCAGGCGTTTCAGCATGGGAATTTTTATTGCCGGCTGTTATCATAGCTTTAATGATTGGTGTCATTCAAATTACACTGTACGGACCTTTTGCTTCTACTATGATGCTTCGGTTTGAACAACTTCAAAATCAGCATATAAAAGGGAAACGAAGCTTGGCTGCTCTGTCCCCAGGAGGGATTTGGTTTAAACAATCAATGAAAACCGGTCATTATATTTTGCATGGTGCCGGAATTTCATCAAATACAATGACTTTAAGAGATACAATTGTTTTTCAGTTCGACGGGTCAAACCGATTTTTCAAACGAGTGGATGCTTCAACAGCTCGGCTTGAAGATGGCAGGTGGATATTCTCAAAAGTAAAAATTACTGGGCCTCAAACCCCAGTTGGTAATATTTCGAGATACGAACTAGCGACAGACCTAACACAAGAGAATATCCAAGACAGTTTTGCCAAGCCAGAAACTATATCTATTTGGCAATTACCTGGTTTCATAGAAGTTTTGGAAAGAGCAGGATTTTCAGGACTTCGGCATCGTATTTATTTTTATTCCCTATTAGCCACACCTTTGTTACTTTGTTCAATGACTCTGTTTGCTGGTGCATTTACTTTACGTCAACAACGTCGTGGTGGTGCATTGGTGGCGGTAGCGCTGGGTGTCTGCACCGGGTTTTTAATATATTTTGGCTCTGATGTAGTATACGCATTGGGAGTATCATCTCATTTACCGCCTTTACTGGCTGCATGGAGTCCGCCAACAATAGCTTTACTCTTAGGAACAGGACTGCTTTTTCATATGGAAGATGGGTAGATCCGAATGCGCATAGTTTTGCTTGTTACAATTCTCACAATTTGGACATTTCCATTCAAAGTGTTGGCAAAACAGGTCAATGAAAATAAAATTCCAGTTTTACTGAAGGCTGACGAAGTTGAATATGACAGGGAATTAAGTTTAGTCGTTGCCCGAGGTAATGTCGAATTGATACAGGGTAAAAGAATATTAACTGCGCAAACAGTCACTTATAATCAAAAAGATGACTTAATGAGTGCAAGTGGTGATGTGGCTATTCTTAATCCCGAAGGAGACGTTGTTTTTGCAGACCACGCTGAAATAACTGGTGACTTCAAGAATGGTATTGCAGATAATATCCGCCTTTTGTTAGCTGATAATTCGAGAGCTGTAGCTTTTAGTGGACGTATGTCGAATGGAAAAATAACAAAATTGCGTCGTGGCGTTTATACACCTTGCCAATCATGTGAGGGAATCAAAGGGGTACCCTTATGGCAAATTAAAGCCTACAAAATTATTCATGATAGAGAAGATAAAACTATTGAGTATCAGGATGCGTTTATGGAGATGTTCGGCATTCCTGTAGCATACACCCCCTATTTATCTCATCCAGACCCAACTGTGAAAAGAAGGACTGGTCTATTACCGATTTCAGGTGGAAACAATTCTAAACTCGGCACATTTGCTCGGATACCATATTTTGTTGAGATTGGTACAGATAAAGACATTACAGTTGAGCTAATTTCAACAACTAATGGTGGACAGATACTCAACAACGAGTACCGGCAACGTTTTGCGTCTGGTATTGTTGATCTTGATTTTAGCGGAACTGTAACAGACATTAAGCCAAAAACCGCTGGCGCAAGCAATCAAGTTGAGGGTAAAAACAAACCGCGTGGGCATCTTTTCGGCCACTTTAGACATCATGCCAAGGAGAATTTAAGAGCAAGAGGGGACATCCGATTGAGCTCTGATGATACTTATCTTCAACGCTATAGTTTTAGCAATGACACTGTCTTAGAAAATAATTTTTTTGTAGAAGCGTTTGATAACGATAGTTACATCGCAGCAAATACATACCTTTGGCAAGACTTGAGGCCTAATAACAGACAAGGGGACATGCCGATAGTGGCACCATTCTTACAGTATAATTACGTAAGTCCACTGACGCGTTCAGGTGGAAATTTAGAAATCGATGCGAATTTTACAGCACTTACTCGAACTAACGGAACTGATAGCCGGCGGATTTCAGTCAGATCTGCTTGGAACCAAAGAGCTATTTCTACATCCGGGCATTTAATTGGTGCTTTTGCAATGCTTCAGACAGATCTTTATCAAGCGTCCCAAGTATCCAAAAAAAACCAAAACTCAGATGACACCTCAAGCGGCTTTGCAGGCCGCATTTATCCGCGCGTGGGATTTGAATGGAGATACCCTCTTGAAAAAATTTTGGGAACCACATCGCTACAACTCGAACCCATAGCTGGCATGATGGTTAGTCCACGAGGCGGTAACCCCGCACTAATACCAGATGAGGATAGCCAAGCATTTGAATTCGACGATACCAATCTTACAAGTCGGAATCTTTTTTCTGGCAGAGACCGTGTGGAAGGTGGACAACGTCTTTATTTTGGTCTCAGCGGTGCTACGTATAGACCATCAGGATACTCTTCTATATTTTTCGGACAGAGTTACCGTCTAAACAATGATGATACGTTTCCATCTGGGTCTGGTGTTGATGGTAAACTATCCGATTATGTAGGCCGGGTTATGATTAGACCATCACTGCCATTAGATATAATATATCGTTTTCAAATAGATCAAGATACTTTAGCTTTCCGGAGAAATTCGGTCTTTATCAACGCTGGGCCGCCAGCACTCAATGTTCAGTTGGATTATAATCTAATCGATGTTAATTCAGGTAGCGCTTCATTGCCTAATCGCGAGGAAATTTCAGTTAGAACAACCTCTCGAATAAATGAGTCATGGAAATTGCGTAGTAGTCTGACCCATGATTTGACGAATAAATTCACCTCTTCGCAGTCAATTAGTCTAACATATATATGTGATTGCTTCAATTTTGATGTAAGTTACAATCGTTCTTTTGTGCAGGATCGGGAGATAGAACCCACCGACACTGTCTTATTCCAACTTACATTTAAAAACCTTGGCACCTTCAATTTGTAATACAATGTCAAACCTCAAAAGAAATATTTTACTTCGATTTAATATCAATCCGAATAAAGGCACATTGGCTGCGAAAATTATCAGCTCTATAATAGTGACTGTAATATTACTTGGTTTACCAAAAAATAATATCCACGCTCAAGAAATCATGAGGATTGCTGCGGTTGTGAATAGCGACATAATTACAGTTCATGATGTGAATGAGCGTATGCGAATTATATTCACTTCAGCAAAATTTAAGCCAACAAAATCGATGGTAAAGCAAGTTGGCCGACGTGTATTAAAGGTGTTGATTGATGAAAAACTTCAAAAACAAGAAGCAAAAAAAAGAAACATATCCATTAGCAAAAAAGATTTTTCACGTGCAATCTCTGAACTTGAAAAAAATAATAGCTTGCGACCCGGTACTTTTAAAAATTTTATTTTAGCAAAAAATATTAATTGGCATGCCATGGTGACGCAAATCAATGCACAAATTATTTGGTCAAAACTGCTCCGCCGCGTTATTAGACATAAAATAACCATTAGTGACGATGAAGTTGATGAAAAGCTCTCAAATCTCCAACGTCAAAAAGGTAATCTAGAATTCAATCTCTCAGAAATACTGGTTTCTGAAAGAGGTAGCCAAGTGGAAGGAAACAGCAAACGAAATGCATATTTGATAAGAAAAAATATAAAAAAGGGTGCAAAATTTACGGCTATGGCAAGACAGTTTTCGGATTCCTCAAGTGCTTCAATAGGTGGTAACATTGGATGGTTTCAAAAAGAAACTCTCCCGGAACATTTTAAATCTATCGTTCCACAAATGCGAGCTGGCGAAATTGCGGAGCCCATAAGAACAATTGACGGTTATTACATTCTTAAATTAAATGAAGTGCGACGTATTCTTACCAGCTCAATATTAGATACCAAAATAGATCTGAGGAGAATATTATTTAATTTGTCTCCGAACAGGAAACAAAACAAAAAGCCCGTTTTTTTTCAACTTGCGCAACAAATCGAGAGAACAACTTCTGGTTGCGTTGACTTTGACCGAGCCGCAAGAGAAGCCGGTTTCCGAGAAAATACTAAGATGGGACTTGTAAAAATTAGGGATTTAAGTCCCATTGTGCGTCAGCATGTCAGGAAACTAAAACTTGGAAGATCAACTCCACCAATACGAATTGGTGATAAGGTAGCCCTGTTTATGATTTGTGATCGGATGGTGCCAAAAGTAAAACCTCCTAATAGAGATGATATAAAAAGAACAATTCTGAATGAACGATTGGGCATGCTGTCTCGACGTTACATTCGGGATTTGCGGGCAAGTGCTGTTATAGACATACGGATCTAGCAATGGAAGGGCTTAACAATTTAATCATTGCAATCACTATGGGGGAACCTTCGGGGGTAGGAGGAGAAATAGCCTTAGACGCGTGGACTAAAAGAAGCCGTGACTCAATACCATTTTTCATAATAGACAACCCCGATAGGCTTTACAAACTAGCAAAATTTATGGGAATAGAGTGCCCCATTGAAAAAATAGAAACAGCTGCAGACTGCAAAAATATCTTCCGTCGCGCTTTACCGGTATTGCCACTCACACAAACTGTTGAATCTGAACCCGGGAAACCTCATACCACTAATTGTCCTGCAATTATTGAGTCAATTGATAAAGCTATTGAAATTGTCAAATCCGGCACTGCTGCGGCAATGGTCACTAACCCAATCAGTAAAGAAACACTATATGCAACGGGATTTGAATACCCAGGCCATACTGAATATTTGGCAGAAAAAGCAGGTAATGGCAATTCGGTCATGATGCTTGTGTCAAAATATCTCCGAGTAACACCAGTTACAACCCATCTTTCCTTAATAGAGGCACTTGGATGTCTCAACGTGGAGTCGATTCTATACTGCGCACGCACTATTCATGATGCTCTGCGCGTCTATTTTGATATTAAAGATCCGCGTTTAGTTATTTCAGGTCTAAATCCTCATGCTGGAGAAGGGGGACACCTGGGAACACAGGAAATAAATATTATACGGCCTGCTGTAGAAAGACTCATCAGTGAAGGAATCTCAGTATCTGGTCCTCTATCAGCCGATACTATGTTTCACCAAGATGCTCGCATTAAATATGACGCGGCAATTTGTATGTATCATGATCAGGCTCTGATACCTGCAAAGACACTGGCCTTCGATGAAGGAGTAAATATAACGCTCGGTTTGTCCATTATCAGAACCTCTCCAGACCATGGTACCGCTCTTGATCTTGCTGGTACCGGAAGAGCTAATTCCAATAGTTTTATTTCAGCTGTAAATCTTGCAGGGGAGATGGCAAAAAAAAAGTTAAGGAAGAAAAAATAAAAGGATGAGCCGAAATTATTTTGACTCCACTTTTCTACCTCCATTACGCGAAGTAATACGCTCAAACAATCTGTCTTCCCGCAATTCTTATGGTCAACATTTTTTGCTTGATATTAATCTAATACGTCGCATTGTGAAAAATGCTGGAAATTTGGTTGGAGAGACCGTCATAGAAATTGGACCTGGACCAGGTGGCCTTACACGCGGACTGCTAGAAGTTGCCGAGAAAGTCATTGTGATTGAGCGCGATCATCGTTTTTCCAATGCATTGCAACAACTCGCAATTAAATCAAATGGGCGTTTAGAAGTTATTATTGGTGATGCCACCCAGATTTTTTTGAAAGAAGTTATCAGTAGTAATAGAACAGCCAAAATTGTTTCCAATTTACCATATAACGCGGGCACCAAAATATTAATTCACTGGTTGCGTGATTTGTCTAGAATAAATTCAATGACCCTAATGTTTCAAAAAGAAGTAGCAGAACGGATAACTGCCCGTAGTGGAAATAAATCATACGGCCGCCTAAGTATCCTCTCGCAGTGGCTATGCCATACTCAAAAACTATTCAATGTGCCCGCTTCAGCATTTGTGCCAGCACCAAAAGTGATTTCCAGTTTAATAACGCTAAAACCACGTACATCCAAAATATTTCCAGCAAAATTTTCAGCTCTTGAGGCAGTAACTCGAGCTACATTTGGACAGCGGCGCAAAATGCTGAAATCATCCCTTAAAACATTGATAGAATGTCCAGAAATAATCCTACACGACACCGAGATTGATACGACAATGAGAGCCGAGCAAATCTCCATTGAAAAATATTGCGCGATAGCAAGAAATTACGCAAAAATTCATTCGACCGATTTAAATTAATAACCTTCTTGAAGGCGCTTCACAAATTCAGTAAGTCCTACCAATCGACGACGACGAATTCTTTCAGAGGCTAAAATTGCCTGAACCTTGCGAATACTTTCATCTATATCATGATTAATTATGATGAAGTCATATTCAGCATAGTGACTCATTTCGTCGGGTGCACGAGCCATACGAGCTGCGACCACCTCATCAGGATCTTGAGCACGACGGTGCAGTCTCCGATCTAACTCTGCAGTTGAGGGTGGTAAAATAAAAACACTTACTAAATCCTCCCTTGCTCGTTCTGCAATTTGTTGTGCACCTTGCCAATCAATATCAAATATCACATCTCGACCATTTTTTAATGCATTCTCCACAGCAATTGCGGGTGTCCCATAATAATTGCCAAATACCTTGGCATGTTCTAGTAACTCCCTCCGATTAATCATCAAATTAAATTCTGTTGGATCAACGAAATAATAGTCTTTACCGTTCTTTTCTCCTGGCCGTTTATGACGGGTTGTTACCGAGATAGACATAGTTAGTTGGGTATCAAGTTCCATTAGATGTCGGGAAATCGTTGTTTTTCCTGCCCCAGAAGGAGAAGAAAGTACGAGCATTAGTCCACGCCGCCCTATGCTAGATTTATAAAACGAATTTCCTTGAAGATTATTCAATATTCTGAACCTGTTCACGAATTCGATCTATGGCTGCTTTCAATGCAAGACCGTTATCTGTTATATCTATTGTTGCAGCTTTTGAGCAAATAGTATTTACCTCTCGATTAAACTCTTGGCACAAAAAATCAAGTTTTCGTCCTACTGGTTCATCGGTATCTAGCAACGCCCGTGTAGCTGAGATGTGCGATTGCAATCTATCTCTTTCCTCTTTAATATCCGACTTTGCCATTATAAAAGCGACTTCTTGGGCCAATCTCTCTGGGGCCAACCGTTCATCTCCATCTAATATTTCATTAATCTTTTTAGACAATCTTCGTTGAATTACAACTTTTTGCTCATCTGCAATTCTAGAGAGAGCATTAACTAAGAGGTCAATCTCTTTGACGACATCTTCGATTACTGCTTGGAGCCGTTGGCCTTCTTCCAGTCTATTCTCTGAGAGTTTTTCAGCAGCAAAAGAAAAAGTCTTTTTCAATTCCGAATACAACACTTGTCTCTGTTGGGCGCTTGGTTCTTGCTCAACAATTTCGACTACCCCGCGTAAACCGAGCAATGTATCAATCATTGGTGTTGGCATTTCATACTTTTTGGCCATAACAGCCGAGGCAGTATAGAGCTCCGTGAATGCTTTTTCATTTATTTGATAATGTGTTTGCTTCTCCGGGGCACTCAATAATAGATGAACAGAAATATTTCCCCGGGAAAATTTTTCAGCAATTTGATTTCTAATGTCTGATTCGATTTGTTCAAAGCCAGAAGGCAGCCTAATTCTTAAATCCAGAGACCTCGAATTAACGCTTCTCAGCTCCCAACTCCAGGCATAACTACCACTATTCCCAGTAACGACACTAAATCCAGTCATGCTCGCTAAAGCCAAAAGACGCCCCACCGTTTGCCATTTTCTATAGCCTTTTATTATAATCAGAGCTAATAGGAACAACAAGTGTGAGAAACGGGAAGCAAAGTGGAAAATAATTCAATACTGATTACAGGGGCGTCATCAGGGATAGGTGAAGCATTGGCTCTAGAATATGCAGATTTCGGGACACACTTAGTACTTTGCGGAAGGAACCTTGCACGTTTAACTCACATTGCGAATTCTTGCCGTAAAAAGGGAGCAACTGTGCACGATCATATTGCTGATGTTACTGACAAAGAAGCAATGAATAATCTTATTCACGCTGAAGGGCCGTTCAACATTGTCTTTGCGAACGCTGGAATTTCCGGAGAGAGGGGGGCTGGTTTCTCTAAAACAACAAGAAAGATTTTCTCTGTGAATGTTGCCGGCATAACGAACACAGTGATTCCCTCAGTGGAAACTATGCTAAAAAATGGTGGTGGACAAATTGGCATTGTAAGTTCTATTGCTGGATTTAGAGGATTAGCTTCTGCTCCGGCCTACTCAGCCTCCAAGGCATTCGTAAAAATTTGGGGGGAAGCACTTCGTTCCAGGTTCGCTTCTTCAGGAATTAGAGTATGTGTCATATGTCCGGGGTTCGTAGAAAGCCGAATAACCGCCAACAATGATTTTTATATGCCCTTTTTAATGACAGCCTCACGCGCAGCACACCTAATTCGCCAAGGAATGCAACGTAATAAGAGGCTGATAATTTTTCCTTGGCAAATGTACCTGGCAATAAAATTATTGATGTTGTTGCCAAACATCTTTTTCGATTACTTAACAAACAAATTCCCAAACAAAGAATAAATTGTTTTAAACCATCCCATCGCGCGAAAGATTTTTTACCGCGTTCATTTTTTAATACATATTTCAGAAATAGTGTGCGGATCTTTTTTCTTCAAATATTTGATATATGTATTTTTGCCCGTAATTCTTCATGAATTACACAAACTTACAAAATCAATTACCAATGACTGGTAGATTTATATCAATCACTTTTATTTATGTTAATTTACCTTGCCCCTTTTACGACGCCACTTGGCAACATTCCGGTTATGATCTTTTAAGGTGCGAGCAAATGCGTGTCCTCCCATTCCGTCAGCCACAAAATAAAGTTCTTTGCTAACCAGTGGTTGAGCTGCTGCCCTCAGTGAATCGTATCCTGGACTGGCAATAGGAGCCGGCGGCAATCCGTGGTGGAGATATGTATTATAAGGCGAGTTCTTTCTCAGATCTGCATATGTCAGCCGCCGGTTTAAGCGCCTCTTACCACGCGTGAGTGCATAAACAACAGTAGGATCAGATTGCAATCTCATGCCCCTACGAAGTCGATTCTGAAAAACAGCTGATATTCTTGCTCGCTCAGCATTTACTCCGGTCTCTTTTTCTATAATTGATGCTAGTATCTGTAATTCTTCCTTAGTTTTCAAAATTGATTTAGGACTTAAATTCTTCCATTGTTCTGCTACAGCTTTCTTCATCAACTTTTCCATTCTCAGAATTAGTGCTTTTCGGCTATCTCCCCATACATAAAAATAGGTGTCTGGAAATAAGCTGCCCTCTGCTATGGATTTTAATCTAATTGTTCCTACCAACCCCGTAGCATTATTGACCATATCTATTATTTGGGCACTGGATAAACCTTCCGGTATAGTCAATCTCCGCTGAACAATTTGCCCCGCTGCAATATGTTGTGCGACCTCACGGGCACTTAAACCTGCTGCAAAGTGGAATTCACCTGCTCTTAATTTTTTAGAAAGCCCATCAAACTGGGCCCCTATTCTAAACACTAATGGGTTATTTATTACACCCGCGTCCGCAAGCTTGATGGAAATCGAAGCAATACCCATGCCGCGATCAATAATAACTCTCTTTTTTGGATTTATCGTAACAACGGCGTTGTAACAAATCCAAAACCAAGAAATAAACACAATAATAAAAATTAAAGTAAAACCAGCTGTAATTAAGCTTAGACGAAGAAACAACTTCATTTTTTGGTCAGGAAAAATTTTTAAATATGAGAGTTGCGTTAGTTCCTCCGAATCCAAAAGAATTCGACATCGCGGCTTTAACGGGGCGCTCTTTAGCTTTATGAGGTACTAAATCGATGTCACAACCTTCGGCCGGATTATCTAGATTAAGTGTAGGGGGCACCACAAAGTCGCGCATAGAAAGGATCGAAAAAATAGCTTCAACAGCACCTGCTGCCCCAAGGAGATGTCCTATAGCTGATTTTGTTGAAGACATTGAAATGTTATAAGCATGAGATTGAAAAACTTGCTTTACCGCATTTAGTTCTATTTCATCGCCGCGCGGTGTTGAAGTCCCGTGTGCATTCACATAATCAACCTCCTCGTGTGCCAAACCAGCTCTCTTAAGAGCCGCTTTCATCGCCCGCACTGCTCCATCACCATCCTGAGAGGGGGCTGTCACATGATATGCATCGCCCGACAAACCATATCCAACGAGCTCAGCATATATTTTTGCTCCTCGCGCCTTCGCATGTTCTAATTCCTCTAAAACAAGCACACCTGCCCCTTCACCCATAACAAATCCATCTCGAGCTTTATCCCAAGGGCGTGAAGCTGCTGATGGATTATCGTTATATTTTCGCGCTAAAGCTTTTGCAGCAGCAAAACCAGCAATTCCAATCCTAGAAATTGCGGCCTCTGCACCTCCAGCAATCATAACATCTGCATCACCCATTTGTATAAACCGTCCCGCGTCCCCTATCGCGTGAGCTCCCGTTGAGCATGCGGTTGCCGCCGAATGGTTTGGTCCCTTAAACCCAAATCGAATTGAAACTTGGCCAGATGCAAGATTGATTAAAGTTGAGGATATAAAAAATGGCGATATTCGTCTTGGACCCCGCTCGTGCAAAACCACCGAAGCATCGTAAATACCTGGCAGTCCGCCGACACCAGAACCAATCATGACGCCAGTGCGTTCACTACTCTCTGTGTCCTCGGGATGCCACCCCGAGTCTAATACTGCCTGAGATGCTGCAGCAATAGCATAGATTATGAACTTGTCGTTCTTGCGCTGATCTTTAGCTTCAAGCCAATTATCAGCATTAAACTCACCCAGTCCATCACCGATAGGGACCTCAGCACCGATTGTTACACTAAGACCAGAAGTATCAAAACTCTTTATGCTGCCGACCCCAGACTCGCCAGCAATTAGTTTTTGCCAGTTAGCCTCAACACCCTCGCCCAAGGGTGTGACCAAACCAAGTCCTGTAACAACAACGCGCCTCATTTTTTTAAGGTCCGTAGGAGAGCATCACAAAATATAAGACATTGGGCCAACCAAATCTTAACTGCCAGAATTTTCCTCAATGAAGGAAATAGCATCTTTAACTGTTAAAATCTTCTCCGCAGCATCATCGGGTATCTCACACTCAAACTCTTCCTCGAACGCCATTACAAGCTCTACAGTATCTAAACTGTCAGCTCCCAAGTCATCTATAAAGCTAGCGGTATCAACTACTTTTGATTCATCTACACCAAGATGTTCAACAACAATTTTTTTTACACTTTCTGCAATTTCACTCATACCGGTTTATCCCTAAATTTTTTAAGTACATAAGTTTTCAACTAACGCTATACCTGGTGAGGAAGAATCAAAAGATATTCCATTTAATCCACACCAAGTAAATTGGTTGTACGACCAATCAAGCACAAACTGCAAGCCCACATTTAAATTAAATCATTGCTAGACCACCATTAACGTGTAAGGTTTGCCCTGTGATAAAACTGGCTTCATCACTTGCCAAAAAAGTTACGCAAGCGGCAACGTCTTCTGGTTTTCCAAGACGACCAGCAGGCGTTTTTTCAAGTAACAAATTTTTCTGTTGTTCGGATAACTTTTCTGTCATTGCTGTACTAATAAAACCAGGAGCAACACAATTAACTGTAATCCCTCGCTGTGCTACTTCCAACGCTAGTGCTTTGCTCATCCCTAGTAAACCTGCTTTTGAAGCAGCATAATTTGCTTGGCCTGGATTCCCGGTAACTCCAACAACAGATGTAATATTAATAATTCTGCCCCGACGCACCTTTATCATTCCCCTTAACACCGCCCTGCAAAGTTGAAAGGACGCAGTCATATTTACTTGTATTACTGAGGACCAATCCTCATTTGACATTCGCATTGCTAACATATCACGCGTAATTCCAGCATTATTTACTAAAATGTCTATTGTTCCAATTGTTTTCGTTGCGGACTTAAATAAATTAGAAATATTTTCCGCATTATCGAGCGATGCTGGAATCGCATAAGTATTTTTACCTAATTCAGCAACTAAATTGTTAAGCGAGGTCTCATTGCGCCCACTAATTGCTATCTTTGCACCATGTGAATGAAAGGAATGTGCAATAGCATGCCCGATGTCACCACTAGCTCCGGTTATTAATACGTTTCTTCCTGAAAAATCAAACATTTTTACGATCCTTCCAAACCCTCAAGGTGTTTACAAACTTTCAACAAAGCTATCTATTCCATCCGGATCTGAGATAGAAGTTGTGCTCAAACTTTTGTCGATCCTTCTGCTTAACCCGGAAAGTACTGTTCCCGATCCAACTTCTACTAACTTGTGCACACCTAGTTCTTTCAAGACGAGTATGCTTTCTCGCCAACGAACCATTCCAGTTACTTGCTCAATAAGCAGTTGACGTATCGAATTAGGATCAGCTACTGGCTTTGCAGTGACATTAGCAATTAGCGGGATTAGAGGTGCTGATATTTCTACAGAGTTTAGAGCATCAGCCATTCTCTTGGCTGCAGGTTTCATCAATGAACAGTGAAAAGGTGCGCTCACTTGCAAAGGAATTGCACGTCGAGCACCGTAATCTGCTGCTTTTCTAACAGCCTTTTCGATGGCGTTAATATCCCCCGACAGAACAATCTGCCCCGGCGCGTTATCGTTTGCAGTGGTACATACTTCGTCTGCAGCGACAGCCTTTGCAAGTGATATCGCGCTGTCAAGATCCACACCTATGATTGCCGCCATTCCACCCTGACCTACCGGCACTGCTGCTTGCATAGCCTGACCGCGAATTTTTAAAAGTCTTGCGGTATCCGAAATTGAAAAGGTTTTCGCTGCAGCTAAAGCGGAGTACTCTCCAAGGGAGTGTCCAGCTACAAAAGATAATTCTTGAACCAAATCAAGTCCGCAATGTCTTTCTAGCACACGGATTACAGCGAGACTTACAGCCATCAACGCGGGCTGCGCATTCTCGGTGAGTGTTAAATCACTTTCCGGCCCTTCGCACATAAGCCGGAATAGATTTTGTTCAAGTGCATCATCTATCTCTTCAAATGTTTCTCGCGCCTCAATAAACGCATCAGCTAGATCCTGCCCCATGCCAATTGCTTGCGAGCCCTGACCGGGAAAGACAAATGCAAGTGTCATAAAACCTCCACAAATTCAGTTTAAATTAATTTGATCCACTAAATTGATTGATAAGCTTACGAAAGATCATGTCAACTAGAGATACAAACACATTTGGATTTAACTTTCATAGACTTGCAACTACACGTCAAATGTGTATATTCGCGCCCCTCTGGGGAACATTGCTCAGTTATCCTTTTTTCGATGTAAAAATGTTTCAGTATATGTGATTATATTACACCGGATCATTTTGGATAGATGTTATTTTCCTGCGTTATTGAGGAGAAAAAATTGTCATATTACGAAAGCGTTTTTATTGCTCGTCCAGACATCACTGCCGCTCAGGTAGAGTCTCTTACAGAGTCATTGAAACAAATTATTGTTGAAAACGGTGGGGCACCTGCCAATGATGAATATTGGGGATTAAAATCTCTTGCTTACAAAATTAAGAAAAATCGCAAGGGGCACTACACAATGATAAAATTAGAAGCTCCACCAGCAGCGATAAAGGAACTAGAAAGAAACATGCGCTTAAATGAAGATATTTTGCGTTTTTTGACTATCAAAGTTGACTCATTGGAGGAAGAGCCATCTGTCATGATTCGCAACAAAGGACCTCGTGAGGATCGAGTGCCGCAGGACAATCAGAGTGCTGAACCAGATAACAACGCTTACAGCAAAGAATACACCGGAGATACCTCGTCCGAAGAAAATTTTTCTAATACGGGAGTTGATGAATGAAAAACCGCCGTCCGTTCTTTCGACGTCAGAAGAGTTGTCCTTTTTCTGGACCAAATGCTCCCAAAATTGATTATAAAGATGTTAAACTACTCCAGCGGTTTGTCTCTGAGCGAGGAAAAATTGTGCCTCGCAGGATCACTGCTGTTTCATCAAAAAAACAGCGTGAATTGGCGAGAGCAATAAAGCGAGCACGCAATCTCGCACTTATGCCGTTTGTTCTCGATTAATATACCATTCGGGACTTTTCGTGAATAAAGCGCTTCTCTTGGCGCTACTGTCTGGTCTTTGTAGCGCCTTTCTGAGTCTTCTCATTTTTGGGCCAGCCCCGTTGATCGGCATGGGACTGGTTTTTGGTGCCTCTATTGCATCAATTAGTGCAGCTTTCGGCGCTCTCTCTATGCTTTATGTAGCTGGCGGTGTAGACACGCTTTTATATCTCGGAACTACCGCGATACCATCAGCAATTACTATTTGGATTGCTTTTAAAAGCTCAGAAACTGGGAGTCGTCCCGATTGTGGAAAAATTTTAGCGACAATTTCTGTTTTCGGCTTATTGGTCATTTCCTTTATAACAATTGATATTTTAAGCATAGGTACTTGGATTGAGACACAAATAGAAAAAACTTTTGGGCAATTTTTTTCTCAGTTACAATTAGGTTCAAACCCTGAACAGAAACAACATGCCGCCAATGCATACAAACTTATGGTGCATTATGCCTCTTCCATTGCTCCGGCTGGGTTGGCAATTGTAGCGTTTATAATTTTAGTTCTAAACGGAGTGTTTGTTGAAAGAATACTTTTTCATTCCGACAAATCCACATTGCGAAGACCGCATTATTCTAGCACTAAGCTTCCTAACTGGCTCTGTGTCTTATTTTTCACATCCATAATTGCTTGTTTCTTCCCCAATTTTTTAGGAAAATTAGGTTTGAATTCGGCAATATTTCTATCATTTCCCTTTCTTCTCGCCGGGTTAGCAGTTATACACACGCTTTCAAGAAGAAGTGACAGGAAGAAATCAATTCTTTTTGGCGTTTACATAGCACTATTTGTGCTTGGTGTTTTATTTGGTCTTCTTTTCGTTTTGGCGGGATGTTTGGCCTTTTTGGGTGCAGTTGAACAATGGGCCGGGCTCAGGCGACGCTTTGGTCCGGATCAAAGTATTAGTAAGGAGGACGAATGATGGAGGTGATCCTTCTCGAGAGAATCGAGAAGCTTGGACAAATGGGAGATGTAGTAACCGTCAAGCCAGGCTTTGCCAGAAATTATCTTTTGCCGCAGAAAAAAGCTTTGCGGGCTACGACCGCAAACCGCCAAAGCTTTGAGAATCACCGCGCCCAGTTAGAAGCAGTAAATCTAGAAAGAAAATCGGAAGCTGAGGCCGTTGGTCTCAAACTGAATAATCAAATCTTTGTGATTGTTCGTCAAGCAAGTGACAATGATCAACTGTATGGTTCGGTAACTGTTCGGAATATTGCCCAAACTGTAACTGATGCCGGTTTCACTATTGATAGCAAGCAGGTTCAGATGGGCAATCCAATAAAGTCATTGGGTCTTCATTCCATACGCATTCTGCTGCATCCCGAAATTTCAGTTTCGGTCACCATAAACGTAGCCAGGTCAGAGGAAGAAGCAGAACTGCAAGCTAATGAAGTCAATAGTACCCGCGACGAACAAGTTTCCAAAGCCACACAATCGCAGTCTGGAGCGCCGATACAGGAAGAAGATTTAGCACACGATCAGGAAAAATAGGATAGTTGGAATGGCAGACGAGAATAAACTATAGATGGTATAAAATCGACATCGTAGAGATAATGATTTTATTAAAAAAACAATTAAAAATTCATATTAATAAAATTTTGAGAACTTAGAAGCAGTCAAGAGCAACGCAATACTTTATTGAATTTTTAATAAAGCACCGCATTTTTCTCATTTTGACAGTTTGAGAGTAATTTAAGGACAAGATTTGGAATGTTGGTCCTATATTTGGGCCAGAGATGGTTAAAACAATATTGTCACCTCGATAATTAGGAATTTCAATTGTCCGTAAAACTTATAGAAATAAAATCCAATATCTACTAAATTATCGTAATGAGCTTTGAAAAACTTCACTTTGTAAATTCTGACGAAGAAGA